>JGI24891J29808_1000092_pt1 | contig 118365 bp, 125 predicted proteins | sample FreactcultuFSWF8_FD_29808 | JGI IMG/M metagenome (IMG submission 29808) | reverse complement strand
TAGCAATGGCTCAATCACTTCACCTAACTCATACAGCAACCGTTCATCGATCGACTTCTCAAACTCTCCCTTCGCCAATGGCTCCTCTATCCGACCAGTTGGCCCGCGGCAGATGCCCAACGGCGCTCCCGGCCACCCTTTCGCCAATCGCATCACCCTCGATACATCTGTCAGCGCTTCTCTACCCATGGCTCCCGCCCCCGCTTACAGCCCTGCACGCAACATGAACACACCAAGCCACATAGACCCTCCTCGGACTTCTGCTCGTAGTATGATTGGAACAGGTGGAAGAAACAACTCTATCGCCTCGAATGCCTCTTCCTACGCACCGGGCAATGAAGGAGATGAATCTGCAGGCTACTTCCCACGCGTGTCACAAGACCGTCCTCCACCAGGTCCACCTCGACGAAAATCCATTCACCGTCCGACAGAGTTACGCATTGGTCCCGAACGACTTTACGACTATTTGAAGATGCACAGTGTCTTGTTGATCGATGTTAGAAACCGCCAAGATTTCGACGAGGGTCACATATATGCACAATCTATCATTTGCATTGAGCCTGCGGCTCTCGAACCTAACATGTCCGCTGAGCAACTCGAGGATGCTCTTGTTTTGTCACCGGAAGCAGAGCAATCCATGTTTTACAACCGCCACAAGTATGACATTGTTGTCTACTACGATCACGATATTTCATCAGAAAGCTTCATCCACCGACCGACATCAGAAAGAGAGCGAAACCTAAAATACCTATATGACGCCCTTTACGAATTCAACTCGGAAAAGCCCTTACAACGACCGCCGATCTTGCTGATGGGTGGTATTGAGGGTTGGGCAGAATTGGTCGGTGATCAAGCGCTGAAACGCTCGAGCACTGTCGCACAGCAAAAGTCTGGCCGTCCGATCAGAAGAGTACCTGTGGCAAGCAAAGAGTCGAGATTGTACGTACCGAAGAAGCGACTACGAGATTACAATCCACTTGACGCTGAAGAAGAGCGAAAGTGGCACGAAAGAGCCCGCGTTGAGAGCGTCGTTGTTGAGCGGAAGCCATCGTTTGACGAACAGGATGAATCAGGACAGGCAGAGAATGCCACACCATTCTACCAGTCTATCGAGGAGTTCGTACGGCGTTTCCCAGAAGCTGGCTCTCTGGAACAACGATATGGCGTGCAAGAACATCCTGCCTCACTACTCCCAGCACGACCACAACAAGTGCCTTCATATCCAACACCTCCTCCAAAATCAGCAATGCCCTCAATCCCATCACGACCAGTTCCTGCTGCAGCTCGTGTATCATACAGCGGCGTTAGCGACCACCGTGCTGTTTCGGCTCAAAGCACCGGCTCTACATCTGCAGATTTACCTGCATACGTACCTCCGAGATTCTTGCCTTCAAATCTCCGACTACCACGTACTGGTCTGGTCAATTTCGGCGTTACGTGTTACATGAATGCTACCATCCAAGCACTCTCTGCGACCACGCCTCTTACCCTCTTCTTCCTCGACGACAGGTTCAAGACAATAGTGCAGAGAGACAACTGGAAAGGCAGCAAAGGTGTCTTGCCTGAGCTTTATGCGAATTTGATCAGAAGCATTTGGAAGGGTGATGTTGAGGCTATCCGACCAAGCACACTCCGATCTTTCTGTGCTCGTCTGAACAGCGAATGGGGTATTGATCGCCAGCAAGATGCGAAAGAGTTCTTTGATTTCTTGGTCGATTGCTTGCATGAAGATTTGAACAAGAACTGGTCAAAAACACCACTCAAAGCATTAACTGCAGATCAAGAGGCAACGCGAGAGAAAATGCCGAAGCCAATAGTCTGTCGAACGGAATGGGGCAGATACACACATCGTGAGCAGTCCTATCTGACACAACTCTTTGGTGGACAACACGCTTCCCGCCTACGATGCACGACCTGCCACTTCACGTCCACAACGTACGAAGCCTTCTACAGCATCTCAGTTGAAATCCCTCGTTCCGGTTCTACCAGCATCGAAGATTGCCTACGCTCCTACTGCGCAGAAGAACGACTCTCTGGCGACGAAGTCTGGAAATGTCCACGCTGCAACCGCGAACGCGAAGCCACGAAACAAATCACCATCACTCGCGCCCCTCAATTCCTCGTCGTCCATTTCAAACGCTTTAGTGCTGGAAGAGGCGAATCAGCACGTAAAGTCCGCACACCCATCGAGTTCCCACTCAAGAACTTGAACATGTCGCCGTACATGCTGCCATCGCCCAGCGAACAAGACTCTCATCTCATCGCCAAGCAGTATGGTGCTGAAGCTATGAAGGCAGATCCGACCATGCAGCCGCCGTATCTTTATGATGCCTATGCCGTCATGAGACATATTGGCACTACATTGACGTCTGGCCATTATACTTGTCTTGCCAAGGATCGGGCGAGGAATTGTTGGCGACAGTTCAATGATACATGGGTTGGAGACTTTGATCCTGAGAGGCTGAGCGAGAGAGATCGCCTGCAGAATGAGATGGCGTATATAGTGTTTTATGAGAGAAAGCAGACAAGCTGAGGAGACTGGAGATAAAGACATTTGTATAATGAGACTACATGGACCTACCCCACATCAGATCTGTGTCTTGAGATGTCAACTGCTGTGATGCATGGTTGATTTGGCCAAGGACATTGTAAGCCAGGCGCTAACCGCCGCTACGCACGCCTTTATAAGCGCCAGTGTCCAATCATATGATATCCAGGCGTGCTTCGAGCGCTTCATCGCATTTCTCATATCCTCACAACCTCAACATAATTCCTGTTTGTAGATTGTCTCTGCCCTCACACCCATATCACGAAGATGCATCTATCACTCCTTTTGCTATACCTCGTTTCCTTCGGTCTCTCAACAACACAACCAGAAGCAAATTCACCATATATAGGTCTCAGCCTCTCTTCCCGAACTATAACTCTAGCATCGCATGATGGCAATGACACCATCGTTCTCGCTCAATGGCAAGCGAATCTGGCATATAGGACTTGGTTCGCAGAAGCCATTTCGCAACATCTTGTCCATGAGTATGGTATCCTTGGCCCCTCATCGATTTGATTATCTTAATCTGATTTATTGCAGAGTGGATGATGCTACTGTTGTGTTATGCGAAGTTTTCAACCAGGCTGAGGAAATACTGAACGTAAAGTTGGGAGAGGAAAAGGCGTATATTACTGCTGTATCTGTTCCTTTCTCTATCAGTACCCGCCGCTTGAGGATTGAAATGTTGGCGGCGGTGGAAGAGTTATCGCTTTGGGACGATAGGACGGGGTTTTCGTCCGCGATCTTGGAGACTAGACAGATTTTGTGGTCAGCGTATGATCTAGGGGTAGAGGGAATCGTAGATAAGAGTGGAGAGGGAGCGGGGGTGGTCATTAATATAGAAATCAATTGGGTGTGTTCTGGTATACAGGTTCTGGGTGTTGAAGAGGGAGTTGTATGGGTTATTGGGGAGGATATCTGGTTGAATCTAGGATGGAGGGAAGATGATGGTGGTGAGGTAAGTGATTCTTTTGCATACTGTGAAGGGTGAAGGGAAAGCTGACTTCTTTTGGAATAGGATGAGTTTACCACCGACTTTGAAGAAAGATTTGAGCGCTTCTTTGCTCAATACTTTGGTTCCACATCGAGTATGAGGAAGGGTGATAGGTATGCTTCAGAGCAATTACGCATGATCACTTTTACTGGCGATGCGCCCGCTTACGCTTTCGACATTGTCAAGACTGTGTTGAGAAACGGACTAACGGACTACCCATGGGTGGTATTCAAGGAAGACTTCAAGCCAGACGAAATCTCTGCTATCGGAGCGGCGATGCTGGGGAAGATGTTAGCGGAAGAAGAGGCTAGGTACGAAACAGACTATGTGGTCGATATGACTGGATTTCAAGACACGTAGAGAGAAGGTGGGGTTTGAATGGACAACGGAAGATTGGGAAATGAGTTTGTTGTTCTCGTCGATGTGTTTAGAATTCTTATCGTGCGGATGCACTTTTGCAACGGATTTCGCTTTCGACACGACTACCATCATGTTGTCGTATCAAGTCGGGATCCATCATCCATGCGATATCCTTCCTCGTTACGCCTTATGACTTTAAACCCTAGTCTCCTGATCTGTGGAGAGCTCGATTACCTGTGAGTTGCATTGAACAGGCTGCTGTATCTGAATATCATTGTGCTTTTTCACAGTAAGTTTTCTTGAGAGATCACATCAGGGAGATGTGGCTATCGCGAGCTCGGTCTGGCAACTGTTCGACTAATCCTGATTTGCTTCCTGATAAGAAAAAGCTACAGACAAGACGCCAGCCTGGAAGGAAGATCAAACATCTCGGTCTTCCGAGGATATTCCGTGGCAGAAGTCAAAGCTTTGGAGATCAGGGTCATGCCCTATACCACAATTTCCAGCTCTTCTTTCTGAATTTTCCTGTTCGTAAACCACCAACACGTCTGAATGATAGTTGCAGTGCCTTTGATGAGAGTTGGAGTAGTATTCTTTCGTGTGTGGGAACTTGGTATCTTTGTTGCGAGCATGAGCGCACATAAAAGCGGCTCGCACTTTTCCAGACGCTTGACGCAAGAAAGCTCACCCGAATGCAACAATTACAGGCCCAGTGTTTGACCGCACCAGAAATCGAGGAGACGAGGAGCAATCTCGCTCACGAGCTCACAGCTCTTTCTGACTCAAAGTCTCTGGCTCGAAACAGAATGATTCAATAGCTAAGGACGTAGTAGGACCTCATCTGCGTGGAAAGTTGTTCATCGCCCATTAACATGTGAATTATTATGATTGCCGGCGAAACAAACCTCCATCAACCAATCACAGTTGATCAGGTCTCGTGGTCTAGCGGTATGATACTCGCTTAGGGAGAGCAGCTTCTGCTGTTTCTTGAAAACTCTAAGCCAATTGCGAGTGGTCCCGGGTTCGATTCCCGGCGAGACCCCATCTTTTGCTTGTTATAGCATCGTTTTTGGTAGGGGAAGAGTGGTGGCGAAGTTTTGGGATTTTTGAAGAATTTGAAAATTTGGAACAAGGAGGAAAACTTTGGTGCAAGAGGATGTAGGTAGGGAAAGACTGTATTTTGCTTGTGTGAACGATGTTCAACAGTGTGTAGATAAAGAAATAGAAAGAGATAGAGAAACTTTGTAGGTGGTTCGTGTAACTTCGTAAGGAAATCTAGAGTGCTCGAGGCAACCGTAATAAGAAAAGGGGAGTTCGTTCTAAAGACGTGTGTGTACTGCTTTGCTTACTTACGACACCTACTTATAGGTGTTAGATACCTACTATCGGTGTATACATGTGCTAAGTATCATACAATGATCTCGGTAATTTCCGGGCGATGATGATAAAGCTTCGGCGTTTGGCAGGTGCGCACTTAAGAAGTTGAATGATTTCGAAAGCTTTCTTTGTACACGTGCATCTCCGAACATGGAAGCAAACACAACCAGTCGCGAAAAGGCATGAAGCTGCTGGAGTTTTCGAGTCTGCAACGAGGGATGAGTTAGGCGGACTTGTAATAGGCAAATCTCAGTTCGGTACACTTTCGTGCGTATTGACAGGTAGGACTGATAACATTTATCGTTCAAGATACGCGCTAAGTTAGCCTTTGGACGTACGCTGTTAAAAGGGAAGTAGCGATGTAGGGCTTTAGCTCCGATGTGGTGCGACTGCCTGAAGCAAGCTTGTTGACACCTCAAGCCAGTGAGCCACGGCCCACCACGACAACATCAAATCCTATTAACTCACGAACAATCCTATCATAGCCAACATCTTCCTGAAGCATTTTCCTGCAATCCATCACATTCGAGCCTCATCAGCATATGACGAGATCGGATGATAACGACCTCTTTCTAACTCATTTCCACGGGTCGACAATGGTCACCGTCTCTTATAAGTTTTCTCGCAGCTCTTCCGTTGTTACCTCCTTACTCACATCCAAAATGCGCAATCTTTTCGGCTGCCTGTTCAGATTGTCAGAATCAGCCAGGGACATTATCGCTACCAAGGACGAGACGGAACTCGCCAGCTTACCACCTCCTTATGAAGAGCTACCACCACTGCGCCCGAGCCCCGAGATTCCTACCAGTGCGGTTCATGCACTCAAGCGTTGCCTCATCTGGCGTATGGCCATTGACTTGGGATTGAAGCGCTACGTCCCTCGAATCGAAAGACCAAACGACTATGAATACTCGAGGTTTGAAACATGCTGTGAAGACTATTGCAAGATTCTGGGCGAGCATCCCTTTTCGCAAGAATCGCTGGACGACTCGAATGAGATGTTGTGGTACTTTGTCTTCCGACCGGGTTCTGAGCTTGGTATCCCGTGCGGTGAGTACTTGCCCATACTACGCTTTCCTTCATTGTTGTACATCGTTTCAGCCTGCAGCAATTGACCCTACCCTCACGTTGATGGAAGATCCGCTGACCTTACTGAAATCCTAGATTTGCTGGAGTTCTTCATGTATTCGGTGCGTCGAGCCACAAAACATCCGACTTACGTTGCCAAAAACAAGCGAATCACATGTCATCGTGATGAAGTACTCCTTCTTCGTCTGGTCATCGACTCCAGAATCATTGTCGATCTGGTTACCAATCCTAGGGGAGCATTTGCCCGGAGACTCAAGACAAAGTGCGCAAGACTGCACAGGAAGAACTTTTCGTGGCTCCTGGATCCGGCACTCATCAACTTGGACAACGTCCTCCGCGCTCAACCAGCCAGCATCCAATGCGAAGAAACTCAGAACGGACATTGGAAACAGACTTTGTTGTTGATGGAGGAATGCGAGCGACCATGTGCTGCGTTGATGGATCCCTCCTTGTCAGTCATGACCAGAGTCATGGTGCCTTACTTCTGGACGGACGCGAACCTCCGCCAACAGCCAGGTTTTCTCAGGAAGAGCACCAAAGCTCACGAAAACCGCTTGCCAGCTGCGGTGACCTTCGGGAGTTGGGCATGGTGGAACCCGGATCAGACATACGTCTCTTATGGCGGGCGCATCGTGGGACGATGAGACAAACAAAGAATCGCACGAAAGAGCTCCTACGAGCGTTCCGGTTTGCCCTGTTGCTCTATACACAATGCGTCCCCGACCTCAAATCCGTCACCAGACTCCATTAGCTGTCACAATGCAGAGTGTTCAATCTTGCGCTGCGAGCCCCCCATTGAGAGTCGAAAATTGTTTGTCTGGAGTTATGGAGGAGTACAAATCTATTGGTCTGGAAGCATGAGAACAATATGGGGTGTGGAGCAGGTGATGCGCAACCCGCCACCGCCGCCGTCTGCAATCGCAGACTTCATCCGCACCATCAATGCCGCAGCCCCCGTCGGTATCCTGGGGGCCGCCGCACCACCACCTTCGCAGCAGCATCACGATTACGAGATGCAAAGTATGTGAAACAGTGTGCACCAATCATATAATTTACTCATTATCGTATAGACTTGAGCAGAATCGTGAGCTCCGTGGCTCCTCAACACGGAAGCCTCGACCTCGGTCTACAGCATCTCGATCTCCTTCAATGATTATCCGTATACGGTATACCTGGGCTGCTTGAACCTTGTAGACAGCATCAGCCAGATTTCCCACCATCAACGAAGGCTTTCTTCGCTCTCTGGACATCGAAAACTCCATCCTGACCAACAAAGCTCTCATCGCAAAATACTGGCAACGCATCCATTGTCTCGAGAATATCCGCCAACTCATCCACATCTTGGAACCTAACATTCCAATGCCACCAAACTTCTTCCTCGCCCTCATCATCTTCAGAGTCTTCGTCTGGATCGGAGCTGGGTTCTTCCGTAAGGCTTTTCTCTAACAGTTGGTAAATCACCACTGTCTCTGTCTCTTCGCCATTCTCATCGAGCATAGCAAACTGCTCCTTAGTGATGTTCGTCTTGGGATCCAATGCGCTTTCTGGGAATTCTCCCTCAAAGTAACGTTGAATTCGAGCAGCGTCCCAACCTATGAAGCCATTTTGGAAAGCCTGGATAGGTGGATTTGTGCGCCAGTGGTCGAAGCTGGTTTGAGACGGATCATTTGCGAGCATGAAACAGTTCGTCCCTGTCTGTTCGAGCAGCTTGGTGATCGTCTTTATTTTATCTTAGCGAGCCCAGTATATGAGCCTTTACACAGTGACTCACGTTCGGAGAGATATCTGCGGTGCAGAACAGAAGGTATGTAGTCATTGCGATAGCTTGTTGTTACTGTCGTTGAGGACGAAGTCGCGACAGTACGGAGTACTTCAGTAAGAATAGCGAGTTTGAGAAACAAAGCCAAGAAGCTGACCTTTCAACGTCAGAATGTGTGATGTCACATACAGAACTTATCACACGTGACGGACCGAATCATGCTAGCGCTGCTGCTACAATGGATCTACTACGACAGTCTGCATATAACGTAGCATCCTTCAAGCATGTATTATAGCTAACAAGCGACTCGCGCAGCCTCTTAACGCTCCGAGGAAGGATTTTTGCCAAGCGATAGCTTTACAGGTGATGAGAAATCAGGATAATGGGGTCCGCATCCAACAGGCTGAGTGATTTAAAATAGGTTTGCTCTACTTCCAACCTCGCGAAGCTCTATCATCACGACCATCGCAAGGCATGATGAATTTGAAGTCGACTTCGTTGTCCATAGAGAGCAGCTGCCGACTATGCTCTCTGTGGTCGTTGCAACATTCGAGAAATTCATGTGCATCTCTGCAATGGAACAGAAGGGCAGGCCGGTGATGGGGACCTCATGTCTGGAATAGATCCGAGAACGATTTATGTTTCTTCTAAGCAGCAACCGAGAATGTAGGTATGTCGAAAGGCACAATACTTTCCACCTGCGCGTCGTAGGCCGGAGAGAGCAGATCAAAGTTCTGCCCTCAGTGAAGGCGGCGGTTCTCTCTGATTGCATCGTGCGTTTTGACATCTAGTCAGAAGAGCAGAGTGATCCCGAAGGGATCATCGTGCACTTAATAATCCTCATATAATCAAAACCCAGCACGACCCCGATGCAGCATCATCACAACTCCTCATGCCCACCATGCGGATTGAAATCACGATGGAACTCAACCAAGAATTGCGCATACTTGGCCGCTCCCACAGCAAACAACTCAGAGGGGCGGATCGTGTCATACAGTTGGGCGTATGGATAACCTTCCATGACTTTTTCGACCGCGGTCCGCAAAACATCGAAGGCGTGGGGAAATGCATCTCCGGAGAATGTGACAGCACGGAGGCCTGGGATGTAGAAGTGATCACCAGGAGGTGTGGATGGACCTAGTGGACGAATATGCTTGGCAAGGAAAGCTGATAGCTGGTTTTCGATTTCAGTTGCCTGGTCAATTGTCTATAGTTATAACGTGTGAGTTTGAGATTCCCATCGAATTCGCTCGTGTCACATACAGATTTCTGATCGGTGCCGAGATAGTCTACGTCTGTAAAGCCTTTGAACATTGCGTCGTACTCCAGAGATGCTGCTGCCTTGTATATATGGATAAGTTGGAAGCCCATGAAGTTCCAGTTGTACTCGATATGTAAAACCAAAGGCTCAACTTTCGCAGACCAGTCGAAATTCATTGGGAGCCCGAGGTTTTGTGGTAGATCGAAGCCGTAAGCGATTTGAACTACATGTCTTGTTTCGATCATGGTAAGCCGTGGTATTTCCTCCAGTCTGGGATCTAGCAAAGAGGCGCCGCTTATAGCATTGACAATGACTTCATCCAGTTTGTATGTCCTGATTTCCCAAGGCAGCGCGATGACGGAAATGTAAGCATTGTCTGCAGACGCGGCTTCCAGTACATTTCGAGCTGCTTCCAGGATATCAATCAAGGCGGCGTTATCAGCGGGTATCTTGTTTTGTGTAAGCGTTGTCCATTCCGATGCTCCGGAGCTCAAATTACTCGTAACTGGGTTTGAGATTTACGGCCTCCTCAAACCACGAGATACATGCCTTGTTCACTGGCAACTGTGCGATTATAGAGACATTCCCGCTGTTTGTAAGATTCGCAAGGGTGACTGTCCTCGAGCCCAAAGTCAGACCAACGTAAGCTTTATCTGCAGCACTTGCTAGACTCAGCAAAAAAGTTATCAAAACGTAGCAGACTGTTAAACGCATGTCGGCATGAGGTTCGGAACAAGAAGTTGGGACTGCGGCCTGTGCAGTGGGGCCTGTTGACTCTTCTAGCCTGGAAATATTATCGACTTACGCGCGCGACAATTATCACTGGGGCAGTGATTCTTGGCTGAAATGGCGATGATCGATATCCAACACCATTTCGAATGCCTCCAATTTGATAGTCGAGGTGGATTTTGTAGTTGCAGCGATGAGCACGAAGGTCGAAAGGTGAGGTTGACTCATGGACCGTGCTTCCAAGCGCGTATCTATTCGGCAGGCACCACCATCTTTCCTTCCATCTCCCTTCAACCACCTACACTACCGCGTGTAAGCGCCTACTCTGCTGATAGTAAATCCATGGATAGCACTCTACATACGAGTGTGTATAGTCGCCCGGATGAAGAGCAGTCGTCATTGGGGCACATTATCGCCAAGCGAGGAATTACCTTACCTGAACCTCAGTGCCGCCGCGATTATTCGAGTGTCAAGAGGTGTCGAGCGCTCGCGGCAAGCACCAAGCAGCCGTGCATCAAGATGCGAATGACATGCCTCATCGTGGCGCTTGCCTGCGTATGATGGTATCAGCTCCTTCTTGGCGATGGATTTCTATCTTGAGTATCAGTGATGCCTGTAAGAACCAAGACGTGAAACCATCTCTATATCTTGAAATCGATTCTCTAGCTAAGTTGTCGCCTTCCTTGTCAGGTAATTATAGAACTGTTCGACATGTATCACACTTTGATTAAGTTATTCTTCTTCCTCGCAGTCACGACATCAGCAGCTCCTCGCCCAGCCAACAACAATCGACAGGGAACGGTCTTTCCTGACCTCTCTGCATACACTTACATCTACCCTACGCCAGGTATCAGCTGAAAGTATGTGTTCGGCGCCCCGGGTATCCCTGCAGAGTGCTCTCTTAGACAGTAGGCAATTCTAAATTCTAATCGATGCCGTTCAAGCAACCGAGAAGTTTCTTGCTGAGGCATCAACAGCCAAAGATACCGATTTCGCATGGCAACAGTTCTTCTTATACGTCAATCCATTGATAACCCCGGTTCATACAGCCTGCAGGCATGATGGATCGTAAAGTAAAGACGGGTATGCTAATGTAGCAAATGCTTCTGCTCCCCCTTATAAACAAGGTGTGCAATTTCCGTAGCTATTCTTGAAAGTCCGACCTGTGAGGTCTACTTCACAGCTGACGTGAGGTAAGAGTATTCTGCATATCTCGTCGTTGTCTAGAGAAAGCACAAAAATACTACTCTCATGTACATGCTCTCATCCTTAGAACCTCATGAATCTCACTAGTCTGTTCTATGAAGATTTCATAAGATGGAGTCGAACTCAAATAATAATTGAGGGATAGGGAAAAGATTTCATTCAGGGATACAAAAAAAGCACCTCCAACGCCACGCCAGAGCAAAAAGCACCACCGATGCAAGACAGCAATAACCCCCCCTTCCCCCTCACCACCAAAGAGAGCACCACTTCATACCAAATCACTCCACAGATTGTACCCCTGAACCCCTGGCCCCGTCCATTTCTCTCCGTACGGATTGACCCTGCTCCCATCGAAAAAGCCGTCGTGTGCGGACTGCAACACGTGCAACCAACTGTTAGGTTCCGGCTCTTTGAGCCATTGATTGTGAATATGATATGTCCAGGCGCCGCGGAAGAAATTCTCGAGCGTGCGATTGTTGGGTGGGAATTTATCTTGTTCGATGCGGTAGGGGAGGATAGCACCTTCGTTGCGTAGAGCGGTGATTTCGGAGTTGGTGGTGGTGAAACTGTCCATGGGCCCTGACATTGGTGTGATAGAAACATGCTCAGAGTCGAGAGCTGGCTGCACTGATCTTTTGAATTTGGCAGATTGCAGCTGATGCTGCTCGGATGTGGCGTTGAAGTCCAAGCGGGCCAGCTGCGGACCGTCGAAGCTTTCCCACTCATCCTTAAGGGCGTTGAGCTTGCCTTTGAACACAGCACTGTAGTCTCTCAGACAAGGAACTGTACATCTGCCCTCCCGATCCCAGTTGAATTCAGTCCAGATGGGGTCGAAAGCCGCGGTCTCAAGCATAGGGAATTCAAGATCACGGCCTTCTTTCCAGATCATACGTCCCATGACACGAGGATGGAAGTTCAGGCCCATACGCACACCTCCTCGAAGCAGATAGCTGGAGAGAGAAGAGTTTGCGGTTAAAGACATGATGGCGGTGTTGTATTCTCCGGGATTGTTGTGAGCGCCCCAGCGTTCGGCGAATGCGTGCTTTTGCGGGATGAGCAATGGGCGTAGATCGCGGAGCATAAGGGCGTCCATGTCGAGGTATACGCCGCCGTGTTGATGTAGGATTATGAATCGGACGGTGTCTGAGATTGCTTGGGGGAAGAAGGTCATCTGTTTGGGTGTAAGGGTTACCCATTGTTGACCATGATGATCCTCGATCAAGCCATCTGCGATTGCCATCTCGCCTCTGGCGTTTGGCTTGCCTTTGGTCTTGTAGTAGCCTACTCCGTCAGTGTTGTCGAATTCCTTGGGCAGGGGCATTCTGGTGGGGAACTTCCAGGGCAGCACTTTGATGTCTCCTCTCTCGACCAGAGGCAGGAAGCGAGCGAAGAGGGGGTCTTTGGTCAGCATTCTCTCGACAGCGTCAGGCGCACGATCGGTATCAGCCCAAAGCCAGAGACGACTGCAAGGGATGTTCTGAGTGTAGAAGTAGGATTTGACAAAGACTTCCAGCCTCCATGTCGCGGGACCCGCCCAGTAGACGTGGTAAGGGATGATAGGGCCAGAGCAAGTTCCAGTGCTTGATTTGGATGGAGGTTTTGCGTCTCCAGGCGAGACATAGTGCTTCAAAGTGTTGCCATGTCCATCCGCATCCAGATATTCAGCCTTTCTCGGATCTTGTTCACTTGCGCGGTCGACCTGTTCCGGTAGAAGGTAATATCTCTCCTCTTTCTTTGACAGAAATTCAAGGCAGCCAAAGACATCGCGCATCTTCTCAAGCCCGTCGTAAGACCCTCGGCACTCCTCTACAATCATTTGGATATCGGCTTCGGTGTCGACGTGAGGTCTTGTGCCAAAAAAGTCATCGCGCGGGACGACAGCACTCGAGGGACGATTGAAGACATTGGCATGTGGGTTGAGGGTGACTGTTCGAGATGTGCTAGCAACCTTTATTTGAACTGCTCCAGCCGTTGTTTGCTTCACTGAGCCGGCGTCTGCGAGAAGTGTGACTTTTTGGCGAGCCTTTTCTCTGGCCAAAGGATCCTGTGCTAGTTGGATGGTGGCATAGATTGAGATGTAGAGGATGAGGGCTAGAAATAGGTTGCGGACCAGCGAGAAGATCGCGCGTGTTCGACTTCCTTCAGGCATGTTCAAGATTGAACACAGGGATGTGAAAGGCCTGAGATGTACACGAGGTTCGAGGTAGGAATGTCAAGTGAGCGGGATCCGATCAACAGAACTCTTGATTGGTGTTCCTTGGAATCGAATGGACTTTTGCGACGGGTTATCGCTTAGCCATAACAATGTATAGATCGAGAGATTTAGAGTTCAAGGTTCTCTTGTACAACAGAGGCAGTGAGTAGGTGTCGAGAGTGCGTTATTGGAGGTCAGTAATGCGAGAAATGATGGATCGGTTCAGTAAAGGTAGCTGGGGAGGTCAAGCTATTAATCGAGTGCGGCCACAAACGTGGAAAAAGGCTGGTTTCGTGATGAATTCCATCCAGACCGAGACAAGAAAGGTCGAATGGTACACACGGCGTCAAGCTAGTGCCGCATCCGTCCTAGTGCCCGCTCATGCGAAGCTTCTTTTTCCAAGGGGTTCCCTCCCCGCATCCACGTGCGAGAACTCTGTCTTTGCCGTCGTCGACTCTTCGTCCAATCGTAATCTCCTTCAGACATGTTCGTTTGAATGCCCTCTTCTACCGACGGCACAACCTCAACAACTGACAGCTTGTGTTTTGGTCTCGAGGCGTTTCTCTCTCTTTCTCAGCCGTTTCTCCCCTCATGCTTGCCTTGTGTCGCTGTCTGCCGCGTCCCAACTCGACACGTAAATCCATCTACCGCAGCCTTCATCTTCACTATTCAACACTATCTTCCTCGCGTAGAGAGCAAGTGACCATCCCGTGCCGATCTAATGGTCACATTACACTAAGGCAAGTCTCTGCTCAATCCGATACCTCGTAAATGCCTCAACGCATCACTTCGAGGACGTACTCAGCTTGCGTAACACTTCCCTTCTGACTCGAATCTCCCAAAAGTTTATTTCATCCTCTTGTAGCTTCGGGTCCCGCGCCTGCCATCATCTTGTATCTCCCTCCTGGCCCTTTGCTACCCACTGCACTACCCACTGTTGATGTTGGCGCCGCTCTCTCGTCGGTGACTTCAGCCACTGTCGTACAAATAAATTATCGTTGTTCTCATGAACATCGATACCCGACACCTATTCATGATGTCTTGACAGGCTATGACTGGGTCTTGGAGCATCTGGTTCCTAGCAGGTCTTTTTACCGTCCTGGTCGAAACATCAACCATCGTGTCAAACTAGCCGTATGCGGTGAACTCGTTGGTGGTAGTCTTGCTGCCATGCTCACATTGACTGAATGTCGCCTTCAAGGACCGTATGTTGCGGCTGCGGCCATCAACGAACCCATCGTGGATTGGGTCTTTCCCGAAGACGATGGTGTTGACGAAGAATCTGTAGCTGATCGCTTCTCTTCCTTCGTCGAAGCATTACAATCTGGCCGAAAACCGAAAGCGAAATCAAAACCACGTCCGACAAGTTTTTTGACTTTCGCAGAGAACGGTATCCTCAACGCAGGCACATTACTCAAGGCGAGGAACAATCTCTTCAGAAAACATGATGACTACTTCGACACGTTCGCAAGTCCTCTCTTCAACTTTCGCACCGCCGGAGTTGCTGTGCCATCACCTCAACCAAAAACTCCTGCAGATGATTTTGCCGAGTTGTCATTGTATGAACGAGATGATTTTCATCGACAACAGATGAAGATGAGTTCATTGTCGTATAGACTGCAAAACCCGGACATGCAAGCAGAAGAAACTGCCGAATCGACGAAGAAGCCAAGAAAGAGTCACAAAAGATGGCCCAACGCGGGCAGTGGACTTAGAATTCCTCAGATGCGTATCTCATCTGCAGCGACCAGTCCACTATCAGACCAGGTTGGAGAGTTTGCCCGACTGATACAGAAGAGTATCGTCGCACAAGAGATCAAGACGGTGGAAGCCGATGGAGACGATGCAGCCAAGGAAGCCGCATACATGCTTGCTGAGCGCCAAATCTATCACAGGACTTCAGAAAGCATGCGCCTTTGGTCTCTTGGTCAGACTCATGATTTGAAGCACATTGCACATTGGTTCGAACAAATTCTTCAATAGACCTGAACAATTGAGGTTCTACACATCACATACCACTTCAATTCTCAGAGTCACCTTCCTTATTCTCTCTTTCTCCTTTTGTCACCAAGCAGATGGCACGATGGCTTCGCAAAGTTTGGTCGACGTCTGGCCGTTCTCAAACTTCGTCTAAACACGAGCTTTAGTTTGTCAAAACGAATTTGGTCTCGGCGAAATGAGACATCTGCTAAAAATACAGCCGACGTTGTCGTATTTCTTTGCAATTGACGCTTGTGAATATCAAAACTTCTCCAATCTGATGTATGTTCATTGGTTGACTTTACGAGAGCAATGGTTTCGCCGTCCGCGGAACAAGATGACCCTGTCGCGGTTTCGAAACAGCGGTCAAAGCTCACCCCCACAAGTTCGCCCAGGCCATCACCCCAACAACCAATGTTGACAGAAACCCGGGGCGAAATGATGCACACCCACCACATGTCGCCGTTTTCTCACATTCCGATAACAGAAAATCATAATCCACAACCGTCATCATGCCACGAACACCCCGCGATCGCGGCGAACGTGGTGAAAGGGATTCAGACCGCGAACGACACCATCACCAACAACGACCCAGAAAAGGCCACCGCTACAACGACAGCACGAGCGAATTGATCGAAAAACCAACACATCAACATCGACGTCACCGCAGTGAATCGCAAAGTCCTAGGAAAAAGAAAAAGAGATATTATTATCCTGAAGATGAAACGACGGAGAGTAGTAAATCTACTAGTAATGCGTTGAGTGCTGGTGCTTTGTCGCAATTGGATGCGGCGAATGTTGGAGATGTGAAGTGGAATAGTAATGGCGGCGCTAAAGGGACGGAGAGATATACGGATGTCGAGGAAGAGAGGAGAAGAAAGGAAAGAAGGGAGAGAAGGGAACGACGGAGGAGAAGAGAAGCTGAAGAAGGACTTAATGTGGATCGCCACAAAGACAAGCGGAAACAATCGCGAGTCGTCAGCGGCACTTATCTGGAGCGTGGTGCTGAGCCTTATGACGAGAAGGTCGTTTTGGTCGACCAAAGGGTCCGTATGAGAGGTGGTGCTGGCAGCGTCGAGTCTGAAGAGGATGGAGCGCGGCGGCGGAAAAGACGGAGGATCGGTTAGTCTTCTCAGACAAGACTCACACAATTATGCTGATCAGATTCCAGGTATCATTGGCATCATCATCCTCGTCATATTGGCAATTGTGATACCTGTCGGTGTCGTCTTGTCCAACAAAAGCAAATCATCGTCTTCTACAAATTCAACAAGCGACACAACAGCTTCATCAAATCAACCCTCAAACAAGAATTTGAACGGCATGTCAGAGTCAGATATACCCAAGGAGGCACAAGGAACATACCTGGACCCTTTCACCTGGTATGACACCACAGACTTCAATGTCACATACACTGCAGCCACCATCGGCGGACTCTCGGTTATGGGCTTGAACGAAACCTGGGACGACTCGGCCAAAGCAAATGAGAATGTTCCTGCGCTAGACGAATCCTGGGAGTACGGCAAGATGCCCATTAGAGGTGTCAATGTGGGAGGATGGCTCAGTATCGAACCCGTCATCACCCCTTCTCTCTTCTCCGACTTCAAAACCAGCGACGGCGTTATTGACGAATGGACCCTTTGCAGCAAATTGGGCGCCAGTAGAGCTCAATCGACACTGGAACAACACTACTCTCAATTCCTCACCGAAGCCGATTTCGCCGGCATCCAAGCAGCAGGCTTCGACCACGTCCGCATCCCCTTTTCCTACTGGGCCGTGACAACATACGATGGTGATCCATACGTGCCCAAGATATCCTGGCGCTACCTCCTCCGCGCCATAGAATGGGCACGCAAATATGGATTACGCATAAACCTCGACCTCCACGGCGCCCCAGGCAGTCAAAACGGCTGGAACCACAGCGGCCATCAAGGCGCCATAAACTGGCTAGACGGCACAGATGGCACCTTGAACGGCCAACGCACTCTAGACATCCACTCCCAACTCTCCACCTTCTTCGCGCAACCACGGTATAAGAATATCATCACCATCTACGGTCTCGTCAACGAGCCCAAGATGACCTATCTAGACGTGGACACCGTACTAACCTGGACAAAATCCGCAATCACAAAAATCAGAGCCAACAACCTGACCGCCATAATAACCTTCGGCGACGGCTTCCGCGGCTTGGACAACTGGCAAGGCGAGTTGCAAGATTTCTCCAATTTACTCCTAGACGTCCACCAATACGTCATCTTCAACAACCAACAAATATCCCTCCCACACAGCGATAAAGTAGCTTTCGCATGCTCAACATGGACGAACCAAACCCTCCGCTCCAGCGACAAAGCCACCGGTTTCGGACCCACGCTTTGCGGCGAATGGTCACAGGCTGACACGGATTGCGCCACCTATCTCAACAACGTGGGCGTGGGATCCCGCTGGGAAGGCACGTTAAACATGCTCTCCACACCCGGCGGCTCCCTCGACGGCAGCGTGCTCTCCCCCACCTGTCCTACCTCCAATTCCCCCCGCTGCTCTTGCGCCAATGCGAATGCTTCTCCCTCTGCGTATTCGCCGGCGTACAAGCAATTTCTCCTCGACTTTGCGGAGGCGCAAATGCACAGTTTTGAGCAGGGGTGGGGGTGGTTTTATTGGACGTGGAAGACTGAAAGTGCGTGGCAGTGGAGTTATAAAGATGGGATCGCTGCGGGAATTTTACCGCAGAAGACTTGGGATAGAAAGTATAGTTGTGGGCAGGGGGTTGATTATGCTGGTATGGGGTTGGCGGAGAATTATTAGTTGGAAAGGGGGGAAAGGTGAGTAGGGGGGCTGCTTTTTCTCTTTGGACATTATTGAGATTGAAATTTTCGATATCATCTTGCCTTTTTGGACAGCACTGGTGTGTGAGAGAGAGTGGAAGCAATGTCGCCTTGAGCGGGAATAACAACACACCCATATTATCTGGTTAATACGTCACGCCCCTACGAAAAGACCAGTCCTCTCATTTCCGGATGGAACAAGCATTCCCGTACCATAAATAAGCCTTGTCAAGCCTTTTCAAGCTTTTTAGACAAGAGGTGATCAGCGATCAGCGATCAACGGGACGAAAGAGGTGGTTGCTTGGAAGGAGGGCCTGGAGGTGACGCGCGGCCCTATATGAAGTCGCCTCCAGAACCACGGCTCAGTACCTAAGCTCCAACAAGAGTCGCGTAAACCTCCCCTCCCACGCAGCCGATAGTACCAACAAAAGAGAAAGCGAATGAGCAAACACACCACGCGCGTTGTATCAAAGACCTTTTTCGTAACCTGTTCTTAATTTCCTCAAAGGGGGTATCTCTAATTTCTGTTATGCTTTGCTCGAAGTAACCCAACAACCGAAAAGAAACCAAGGAGAAGAACGCCGATATCTCGCCTGTGCCATCCAACCCCATCGTGCTATGCAAAACATCACTTCATCTTCCAAAACCAAATTCCCATGTAGAACTTCACCCTTCCAGACCTCTCCAAACCTCTCCAAACCCTTCTCTCATCATCTCCAATCCATCTACTTCATAGGCAAATCCCTAAAAACTCTCTTGAAAATATCCTTACTCTTGTAAAGATTGATCAATCTCAACCTCTCATTATCCAAATGCGCCGAGTCACTGGCCTGTCCACAAGGGAAATGCGCAGCGGGGGCTCCAAATTCCTTTTCCAAGAATCTGATGGCAGGAATGGATCCTCCTTCTCTGATATACAGAGGCTTGGTTCGTGACTTCTTGGTCGTGGGGGAGGGGATGGGAAGAAGAGAGGAGGAGGCATCATTTGTTGCGTCTGTAAGGGCGGAAGACGACGCAGAAGTGGGTCCACCGTTTGCGAGCACGGAAGAGGTGGTAGGGGAGGGTTTGGAGGTATGTGTGTTTTGCACTTCCTCCTTCTTGGGTATTGTGACTTTCAAGGCATTTTCCTTGCTGACTTGTGCGAGCGAAGACTTACGTCTGTGCTGGGGGACTTCGGGAATAGGGCCCCAAACGTCCATGATGGCTTTGTCGAGTGTTTGGAAGATTTGGTTGTTGAAGTCGCCGAGCCAGGGTTCGGCTTGGTGGTCGATGGTCACGGTCATGCGGTTGTGAGAGCCGAGCTTGTCGAATTCTGATTGCAAGTATTTGACCAGAGCTTCGCCGACTGTGTCTGCTTCTTGATTGGGGACCAGACGTAGCGAGAGTGCTGCCTTTGCGAGACGAGGGATGATGGCGGCGTTGGCAGGACCAGACGTCTGGAAGCGATGGACAGTCAATGAGGCCTCGCGCCAACGACGCATGAGTGAAAGTGCAAGGTCGCGAGGGTCACCAAGATCAGGGTTGCGAGCGACCAGAGCTTGAGTGATGTCTTCGTAGAGAATCTCTTCTTCCTTGCTCAGCTCCGGAATAGGATCGTAGAAGCTGGGAATCTTGACTTTGCCATGACTGCCAGTAAGAGTCGACAACAACATGACAAGATCCTTCAATGGCTCATCGAGTTGCGAACTTCCATCAACACCACTGTGTAGATCAGGATGATCACTCTCGACTTGAACAGTAGCGTGAATAACGCCGCGAAGACCATAAGTGACGCAGGGTATCGAGTCGTCCAGCCAATAACTGTTAGCAAGCAGGATCCAGTCGACATCTCCAATGATTTGCTTGTGCTGTTTGACAGCATTTGCAAATCCGCGTGAACCACTTTCTTCTTCACCCTCAATCAGGAAGATGACATCTGAGCCAAGGGCTTGTTCAGACATGAGCTCGGCACATGCAAAGATGGCTGCCATGATGGGTCCTTTGTTATCTGAAGTGCCTCTTCCGTACAAGTAACCATCAAGTCCCTCCATAACGAAAGGGTCGGTGATCCATTTACCTTGCTCGTTATCGGCAGCAACGACATCATAGTGACCATAGAACAGAACCTTCTTTCTGGTGGCGGCTGTCGAGGGATTGCCTCTGAAGCGGGCAAGGATGATGGGATTCGAGCCATCCTCAGTAGGCAGCATCTCAGTGGCGGCGCCAAAGCCCTTGAAGACCGAACGGAGGTATGAGGCACCACGACGGCAGTCGCCCTTGTACTTGGGGTCAGAAGAAACGGTCTTGTAAGCGATGAAGCGTTTGAGGTGTTCCAGCATCTGCTCGTCTGTGGTTCTCTTGATGGCGGTAGGAGACATGATGCAGTCGCTGACATCCCAGACGGCAACAGTGTTGTCGTTGGCTCCAGTTACATACAAAGGCTTGCCCTTGTAGTAGGTGAAAGCTGAAGTCAGAATTTGACCTTCGTGAGCACGAAGTCTACTAGCGCATTGATATTGACGGTCAAATTTCTGATGGATGTTAGTGAGGTTCACGGTAAGGTGGACAGTGCATAACTCACCCTGACATAGCCAGTGACGGCGGCGGAGAACATGTATCCACCGCCGATGCAGATTGACAAGACATCATCTCTGTGAGCCTTCAAGCTTCGGACGAGTTGTCTAGTCTCCAGGTCCCAGACGTTGACTTCACCACCAGTGCGACCAGAGTAGAGGAAGGTGCCGTCGATAGCCAGAGAAAGAATGGACTGGCCTTCTTCTCTTCCATCATCCAAAGTGTAGAGAAGATCAATAGCACCTCCACGCTTGGCATCCATGGTCCAGAGATTGATCACACCATCTCCACCAGCCGAGATCAAGACTTGATCGCCGGGTGCATCAGGCACAACACCCTTTGCCAGCATCATACAATACACATAGCCATAATGAGCAAAGTGCTTGATGTTGTCCTGATCAATCTCGAGGACCTCACCTCCAGCAGCATGACGAGCAGGAAGACCATGATCCGCAGGTCTGGGAGTCCTGATGCCACCAGGACCGCGTGAGTCAAAGAACGGATCTTCTCTCAACGAAGGATGGTCGTCCCTCTTTGGCTTTGGTCTGTGATCCTTCTCTTTCAAGTCATACCACTGGATGCTTGTGTTTTGAGCTCCGAGGTAGACGGTGCGCAATAGTGAGGAGTATGCGACACAAAAGACATCGCCGGTATCGTAGCGCGAGTATAGCGAGTAGACGTGTTGGTAGGTGTTCAGATCCCAGACATTTGTGATACGATCGGCGGCGCTGGAGAAGAGGAGGTTCTCGTCTTCGCAGATGCAGAGGTCGAGGACACTGCTCTTGTGGGCTTCGAGCAGAGCTATGCGCTCATACGTGTCGAGCGAGTAGACGATGATCTCGCCGCGCTGGGTACCGGCAAAGACAGCGTTGTCTGAAAGGGCAAGAGCGAGGATAGAGGCGTCATGGCGGAGTCGATGCGACAAAGTGGGAAGGTTGTGTTGTTGCTGAGTTTCTTGCTGATAGCTGGTCCTTGACGGAGGAAACGACGGTCTACGGGGAAGGAGCTGGTCGTCCGTTTCCGATCCTGCGTTCGACGAGTCCACTGTCAGTGAATTTCGATATCTAAAGGCCAACGACATGGCGCGAGTAATGCCGAGTATTCTTGTAGCATTTGCCTTGTTGTTGTCATGCGACACAAGTCTGGAAGCGACATCTCCAATCAATCCAGATCGCGTCTGGGACTTGCTTCACTCCCGCAGCACCTCAGAGAACAAACAAACTCACCAGTACCAACATCTTGAGTGTCAGAAGGCGCTTCGAACACCGGCCATGCTCCACCACAATTCATCTTCTAGTTAACAATTCAACGACGGCTGGTATCCACAAAGTATCCTATTATGAGTAACTAGAACTTTTTGGCTGGCTGGGATCCCGCACGTCATTCCCGCTGAACTTTGCGACATCGGCACTTGCAGCGACGTGCAGCAAAATACCGTTATTTCACCTTGTACACTTCTACATCAGGTCCAGCTTCTGCTATTGACCAGTCATCATGCTCGTCTCTCATTATGGTGCCATATCTACATCTTCTGATCCAATTTCCTCAGAATTCTTCCAAACCCTTTTTCCGTCTTCTTCAGTCTCTCTTCAAAGCCTCCAGGTTTTGGGTTCCCTTGCTGCTGCTGCACCTTAGGCGTATGTCCATGTCCATGCGCTGCTTCTTGCTCGGTAGGTCTATATGCTTGAGTATGAACACTATAAGCTTCTGTTGCCAGGGTTGGTTGTGAAGCCTGCGGTCCGTACGTGTAGTTTGAGAAGCCTCCGTGAGGCGTAGGAGGTAAGCCTGTCGACTGGGGTGTATGTTGCGGCGCGAACGCAGGAGACTGTAACGGTGTATGCATACCGTATGCAGGTGGTTGGCCAGGTGTGTTGGGTATCCCTGGCGACTGCAGAGGGGTATGCATTTGTAGACCTGGTGATTGCGGGTAGTGCGCTGACTGTTGCTGAGGGTAAGATGCGTATTGGGTAAGACCATGCTGCTGCTGAGACATATGACTCTGTGCGGAAGTTGGAGGTCCTGCGAAGGAATGTGCTGTTTGTAGACCTGGATGGGGCGAATGCGCAGCCAGCGGCGGTGGAGGTGGGAACGATCCTATGCTTGTCGCGCGTTGCGGCGGACCAGGGAAAGTGCTCTGCGACGAAATCTGATGGTGGTATTGAGCACCTGCTGTCGTGTACTGACCTGGCTGCTCATGTGTCGCTGCTGCAGAGAGTCCGGTTCCATTACCTGCATCTACCGGAGGTGGCGTCTTCTCACGATAAGCGATTGGCTCGGGAGCAGAAGGAGCTGCCGGGTTGTAGGGAGCCAACGAAGCTGCTGATGCGGGTGTTGAAGCAAGAGCCGTCTGTAGAGACACCGTCCTCTGACCTTCGGGCGTGCGGTCATGTCGGCTCTGGTTCGACACGTGGGAGACAGCACTCGCCGCTCGGGCATGGGGCGGAGTGTGTATGGCCATGTTCTCCAACTGCTGCACCACTGGACTCATGCTACCATCATGTTCAGGCGGAGGTGCTGCTTCGGTGATGTCAAGATGTTGGTGAGGTAGAATACGCTTCATCAGGTCCAGAAACTTAATGGCATCATTGGTTGTCCACAGGTACAGATCCAGGGTGTGTATCTTATACAGGTACTTGTGTTCGTGTGTGAGACCAAAGGCTGGAAGATGCCAGTGCGAATGGTCTGCCGGACGAGGCGAGACTCCACCATGTTTTGCTCCCTCCACGGCAATGGTGAACAGATTCGGGTGCTTGAACGTGTTTGTCAGTATGGCATGATCCAAGTCTGTAATCATTGGTCAGTAACATCCTCGTATACAGCACGGTGTGGACTGAACATACAGCCATTGAACGCATCTTGATCAGGTGTACCAGCTGAATTGGCTACCTCGAGTCTGGTCCGTCGCTGGGTCGAGTTGTAGTACAAGTACAAATACGAGCCCTTGTCAAATCGATGATGGACAGGTTTCGAAGTTGGTTGATTGAAGTAGTAGTGCACATCGGCAAATCTACACAAGGTCAGCATCCAGAAAATAGAGATTGGGACCGGTCAACTCACATATTGAGAATCAATGTCTCTCCGGGTAGGGCAGGCATCTTCACGGAGGTGTCGGACGTTCTCTCTGAAGTCTTTCTCTATGTGGTTGATATCTCACAACATCCACAACATGAATGTAAGCCTCCACAAACTCAACAAGATGAGCAACGTAATCAGTGCAGAGATAGTTGAAGATATATTCAATCGAAAAGGCAAAGGGGAATTTTGCCAACAAGCTCAGCAGTAGGAGGAAGAGAGGAGACATCCTGGTGATGGTGGGGGTGGTGGGATATTAATAAAACTACAAGTAGCATTGGCAATCGCTTGCTGTTCTTCGACTTGCAATTGGGCGGCAGAATAGCAAGATGATGCTATCAGATGCAGGTAGTCGGGCGCTTACCGTGTCGCAAGGGCGGGCGCTATCACATGCTTGATGGTGAGAGCGGGCAAGCTGAACGCTGATTGGTCCAATTCATCCTCCAGTCGCGGAACGTCGGTGCCAAGAGATTTGGAGAAGATGAAGATGCGAGAAAGTCGGCCAGACATTGTCAATTGTCGCCCTATACCACAAAACATCACCCTCGCTCTTTCGCAAGCCGCTGTCAAGGCTCTACCCCTGGTTATAATCTCGCATTTCGATCAACACACCTTACCAACCACTACCCGCGCCGAGAGGGTGCCACCCATACCACCACCATGTCTCTGGTCAACCTCGCACACGTCTGCTCGCACATGCAGAACGCCTCCCTCGCGCGCCTCGGCCTCACCTCAATTCCTCTTTCGCGCATGCACCTATCTCTCTCTCTCCTCCTCCAAAAGCAAGGTTTCCTCTCCACCGTCACCCTCGGCGGACCCACACCACCAGCAAAACTGCTGCCCCCAGCCCACACGGAAGAAGCCACCTCGCCCACGACACAAAAATCCATCGTGGAGCAAGTGGAAGAAGTCACACAGCAGAACCGCGCATCCCGGAGACTATGGCTGGGCATGAAGTACTGGGACGGCGAGCCCGTGTTGAGGAAGATGAAGTTGTTGTCAAAGCCCACCAAGCGTATTTGGCTGAGCAGTGATGAGTTGGGTGAGATTGTCAGGGGTAAGGATTGCAAGTTCATCAGGGGGTTGAGACAGGTTGGCGAGTGCATCTTCGTCAGCACTGACAAGGGTCTCATGGAGGCAAGAGAGTGTGTCGAGAGGAAGATTGGTGGTCAGGTTCTTTGCCGTGTCTGGTAGACGGCTACCTCGTTGGAGCAACAGCAGGGAAAAATTCATCATTCTGCTTGAGAAGAGTATTGTAGGAATATCTGGCATTGGCGGCGCTTCATGGATCATTCGTGTCTATTCGTCATGTACAAAACGCAACTTCATGTCTTCGCACATCTCACTTCGATGTCACTTCCAAAAAGGTTCAAAAGGCGAGAACGATTTCGCTGAAAGGCACTATAAGTCTGAGGAAGGAGGAGCTTGAGGAGATTATGTAAGCAGGTGCGTGCTTACTTCCTATGAATGGTGTGATAGTGATAGATTCATCTGCAACATACCACTCTTCTTGAAAAGAACCTTAGATTCTTCCTTGCTTATCATCCTTGGTTATCCTCACTCGTGCCTGCGATACATGCACCCATCCATATCCACAATGAAGCCAAAATCTTATCTGATCTCGGCGGATCAAAGCGAGCTGTTTGCTTCCATTCTCATTTCTCCCTGAATTCTGTCACATCAACTCTCTTGCAGCAACGAGGTACATCAAAACATCTGTAGAAATGCACGATGATTTTGAGTAGAGCCGCTTCGTCCACAGAGAGCGACGCTCCAGAACCCCTCTCTCTGGACCTAGCTCTGGTTTCAAAAATCATTGTGCATTTCTTCAACTCCACGCGTGACAAAGTTTAGCACTCGGGGAGGCCTTACCGCTCATTCTTCACACAATCCATCGGAGCAGAGCTTCAGCAGATGAGTTATAATTGAATCGTCATGAATTCTTGGAGAATTCGGACTACGTTCGCTCTTGTTTTTCTACAACGCCCTCTGTCAAAGTTTACAAGGAAAATCCATCGTTAGGTGTCATGGAACCCTTCAAGCCGTACACCTTTGAGGAGCTGAGGCTCGCTGACTACAGCAAGATTCGAAAGACAAACACGTCGTCGAAAGAATTCTTTGGCTTGCCCACTGCGCCTGTCACCCCTCAACCCCAGGCGGCAACACATGTCTCGGTGAAACCAGAAGAGTCCTCCGCTTCTATCTCCATCCAACCCGGAGAGAAAGAAGACGTAAAAGCCCCAGCCATCACCGGGACTTTCTTCTCATCGGATTTCTGGGCTGACGCTGCTGCTTCAAAATCATTCTTCGGCTTGTCCACTACGCCTGCCGTTTCCCATCCTGAAGTCAGACAGAGCATGAAGCCCCCTTCCACTAGAACAGAAGCTCCATCTCTGTTCAGTACCCTACCCATATCGCCCTGGAACGTCAAAGACACTGCCGATTCTCGTTCGAGACCCGAAGTCTCAGCTACAAGCAACAAGTCATCTCCCTCATGGCTTCCCAGTGCAGCACCGAATAAGCAAGACAATCCGATGGCTCAAGAAACATCTTTATTCAGCTATCTACCCAAGACAGCAGCCGTCACCAGCTTCTCTACTTCGCTCTCTTTTGCATCGCAGCCACCAGTCTTCGGATCCACAAAGTCAGTCAGCGGAGAACGTCAGAAGTACATGTCACTCCATCACACAAAGGACAACAAGACTTCAGGTGCAGACGAGCAGCTGCGTACAACTCCTCTGCTATCGCTCTCTGTCAAAGAGGCTTCCGAAGCTAGAAAGACTGGGAACTCGTCGATGTTTCCTCAGTATGCCTTCCTTGGCTGTCGTATCTCGGACGCACGTACTCTCGAAGATGATGACAAGAATGAAGATCATTTTCTAGAGTCTGAGCCGGTCCTTCTCAACACCAACACACCTTGGTCAGCCTTCATTCGTGGCTCCCAAGGTAGCGGTAAGAGTTACTCTCTCTCAGCCATAATCGAAAACTGCCTCCACGCTTCTCCAAAGATTGGAAAGTTGCCCAAGCCACTCGCGGGTGTTGTCTTCCACAACAACACTGCATCCGCCCACAACATTTGTGAGGCTGCTCACCTCGTCTCGCTCGGCACCAAAGTCAAGGTCTTGGTTTCTCGCAGCAACTACCACGCGCTGTCATCCATTTACAAGAAGGCTGTCTCACCTCAAGCAGCCCACCTGCTCAACATCCAGCCTCTAGTCCTGCAATCTTATCATCTCCCCGCTGAACGTATGCATCGCCTCATGGCTTTTCAAGAGAGTGAGACTGCTGTGCCACTGTACATGGAAGTCATCATGCGAATCCTTCGCGAGATGGCCATCACAGGCCTCCCTTTCAACTACAGCACTTTCAAAGCCCATCTCGCCAACGAAGGCCTTATGCCTGGTCAAAAGGTGATGATGGACATGCGCTTGTGTCTGCTCGAATCTTTCATGGACCCATCCTGCACCAGACCTACCAAATCCTCTGCCAAAAAGACCGATCTCTTCAGCACCGTCCCAGGCACCCTCACCATCGTCGACCTCAGCGATCCTTTCTTGGACAGCAGCACTACATGCACACTCTTCGACATCCTACTCTCCCTCTTTCTCTCCTCGCGCCCGGAAGCCGGCATGCTCATCTGCCTTGACGAAGCCCACAAATTCATGAAGAACACTCCCGCTGCCGAAACTTTCACCGAGAATCTTCTTACCGTGATCCGCGAACAACGCCATAACGCCTGTCGCATCGTCATCGCCACTCAAGAACCCACCATCTCTCCCAAGCTCCTAGATCTCTGCTCAATCACTATGGTCCACCGCTTTACTTCTCCAGACTGGCTGACAACCCTACGTGGACATCTTGCCGGTGCCTCTGACTTGGTCACTTCTTCTGACGATAGCAGCAAGAAGATCAGTGCAGCCAAGTTGTTCAAGAAGATCATCAATCTTGATGTCGGTGAGAGTTTGTTGTTTGCTCCTTCTGCTGTTTTGGATATGGATGGAGGTGAGGTCAAGAAGTTGGGAACAGGATTCGTCAAGTTTAAGACTAGGGTCAGACTTGGAGAGGATGGAGGTCAGAGTGTTCTTGCTGTCAGACATTGATTGGACGTTGAATGTCCGCATCGAATGCGCTGGAACAGTATAACTTTTTGGGGTGACTCAGGAGTTCAAGGTCGTGCCTAATGCTTTGGTGTTTCCTATACTTCATTGATGCTTTTGGGGTAGGTTTAGGACGTTACCAAGGCTGTTGTTTTTGGTTTCTTGCATGGCGAGAAGGATCGGAATGGTTTCGTAGGGAGACAATTAGCACTGATGCTTGCTTGCTTGCTTGTTCCTCAACTGCTTATGTGGCTTTGATCTTTTCGATCGCTTACGCTCGTGATGATTGTGATTCATCATCTCCGCACGAACGATAACGCGGTATACTCCAATGTCGGGTTGGCAGATCGGTTTCGTAAAGCAGGTCGCCAATCAACAAGGATCGACCCAATGACAAGTGAAATCTGATATCGACAGGGACGTTCAGTTTTGATGTAGACTAGTGAGCTCGGTGTTTTCTGATAGCCGGCTATTTGATCCCTTCGTTCAAATCGTATTTCCCGAGATATGATCTTGTCCAGAAGCAGGTAACGCACATCTCCACGGAGCAGTGGCATCTTTTTCATCTGCGATCAGAATTGAGATCCATCTTACTCGCGAGGACTGGTTTTGACCGAGTCATAATCTTCCAGCCAACGAAATTCGCGATATAGACCAATACACCGATGTACGAAGTGACGAACTTCGTGAGATCGAACGTGTGGACAAAAGCAGTATATTCTAAAACCAGTGTCAGCGAGCTGCTCAGCTCCTCAATATAAGATCTTGTCAGAAACAACGACTTGTGCAACGTACCATTGAATAGGACGGTCAAGCAAGTCATGGTAAGCGCAAAGTAGGCGCCATACGGCTGCAGTGGACCTCCATAAGGAAGCTCAGAGAGTGGAATTCCTTGTTTTTCCAATCCTCTTCTCATGCAAACGCATGAAACGAGAAGACTGATCCAATTGAGTGTTCCAAAGACCGTGACCAGGCTGACAAAGTAGCCAAACACTGTAGAAGAAGACTTTGCAACATCCATGTAGCCGAGGAGGATGAATGCTGAGCTGAGTGCCACGCCGTAGATTGTAACACCTTTGGCGGTGGTTCGGGCAAAGAGTTTGTGGGCCTGTCCGTCTTTTGGTAGCCCGAAGAGCGTCCGTGATGCGACATAGATATCTAGGTGAGGGTTGATTGGGTCAGACTGGGCCTCCGTATGAAGTTGATATATTTACCTGAATTAGTGGCGCTAAGGACAAACACGAGTAAAAGTGCATTGACCAGATCGGGCAACACCTGGATATGAGCCAACTTGATTGCAATGATGAACGGCGAGGCAGCTATATTGATGTTAGCAAGACTTAGTTGAATGAGTACATGTATATGTTCCGTACTAGCACTTGTTTTCGACTTCGCGGCTCCGATCAACTGTGGGCTGTTGTGAGGAACAGACATTCCCAGTGCCAAAGCAACAAGGACATAGAAAAAGCCGATCCGGAAGAAAGTCTGGTTGACCACCTTTGGAATGGCCAGAGCTCAGGACTTCTCCTAGTGGCGACTTCGAGGTCATTAGTGTCCAATGTGGGTTACGTCCTAGAAGACAAGGCGGGGCAAGAGTTAAGGTAGAAACGGTGGGCAAGCACTGCATAGTACATTCCTACGGTTACGGCGCCGCTAGTTTTCAAAACTCGATCGGCCTGGCTAGAGAAGTGCTTCGTTTGATTAAGGAACATTCGGGCGCAATCGAGGTTAGACCAAGCTGCAAGCTATAGGTTCAGAGGCAAGCAAAGTGCTTATCTTTATTCTCTACAGCATACGTGAGATCTCGGTCCATAGGTAGTTGGCGCCGTTATGTAAATACCCCCATTAAAATCTCGCCTGAGCTCCATCCAAACCCTACCGATCAAGTTTCACGCTTGGTCAATCACCAACCAGAGAATCCTGTTCGCGACCTTATTCTCATCCCGATCAACCTCCATAAAAGTCTTTGCATGTGCAATGCGAACTTCTCGTAAGTGGTTGTTACGTAGTTGCTTCTCAAGTGCCATCTCGACTTCCAAACCCATGAGGCGTGCCCGTAAATCGTGAACTTCAATATGCTCTTTCGCAGACTTCGTATCCGAGTCGATATTTAGTGATTTACTGCTAATCCTCGTCCGGCATTCTTGTATCTTTTTTCCAAGGTCAAGGATGCGGGCGTCATACTCTATTGTGGCGTTGATGGTGCTGTCGAGGATTCTTTTGCGGGAGGTCGATGGTTTTCTCATTAGGACTTTGTCGATGGAAGAGGAAGGGGTATTGAGTACTCTCTCGAGAGTGTTGTTAGGCACGGCCTGATTGGACATGTCGAAGCTCAAGGGAGACACGTAACCATCCAATGATCTGAGCAACCTCTCGCGGAGCTTCTCCTCACAATTCTTGCGCGAGTCAGCGACACCCCTCGAAGATTCTATGACATGGATGTAGCACCTACTTCATCTGGTTCACAAAGGACAAGTCTGCCCTTTTCGTCTGTGGCCCCGAGTCCAATTAGTCTAACCATCTTCTTCGTCGTGAGAATCTTCGCCCTCAAACCTCTTGGTTCGAAGAGCTCTTGATTGGCTTGCTGCATATATCTGCGGACTCGAAGAAAAGACATCATCGGTGAAGAGCCAATAGCCAGGAAGCCTGGATGTGCCACAAAAACCCCGTTGAGGTCGTCAAGAAAGTCAAGGAAGACTTGCTGAGATATGGGTGTTTGAATCGAATCGAGGGCTGGAGGATAACATCGTGCAAAGGGTGAAAGGTGCTTTACACCGAACAGATTTGAGGCTTCTGGGTTGATGTTAGATAAACACAATGCCTGGAATATATCGAGACTCAGCTTACGAGGAATAGCTATTGGCAAATGTATGGTCCGAGCCAATTCAAGCCGTATCTCTTGGAGTGGCAAGTCGTTACATGAGGGTGAAGGTGATAGCTCAGGGAGGGTATCTGTGCTGATAGACTCCTTGGATGAATAAAAGGTTGCGAAAGATCGCACTTGACAAAGTTCTGGCTCGTCGTGGTATGATCCGATTGCTTTGTTTCTCGCACAGGCATGATGATGTTCAGTCTTTCCATCATGTAAAGCAAAAGCGCAGTCGAATATATTCTGCTCTTGGAACGCCATTGCAGGTATCGAAGTAGAAGTCGTGTCTCGCAGAAAGTCGAAGGGCAGCGATGTGATGGCGAAATTTATCTGGCTGGGACATATGCGCCTACTTATCTCGAGATAGAAACTTCATGTCCGATGATCAATGTAGTAGTTGGAGGTGTCGAGCAAGAACGTCATTGTAGGTTACGCGTATGACTACCAGCAGACAAAAGAAGGTTTTGGGTACCCACCGCAGCATGTCTCGTTATGACTTGCAGAATTCTCAACGGTCTACTTGCGATGTCAGTTCTACGCAAGGCGGTATGTGATGTGTTTCACCTCTTTGTCTCGTTGAGATTTTGGGCAAAGATTCACGAGAATACGAAGATACGAGGATACGCGGAAAACCAGTGTGGATACGCGTATTCTACAAAATACGACGCTAAGTTGCCCTTGTCGCTCTTGAAGCTCGGTCAAAATTCACATGAATGCGCTAGCCCTTGCCGGGGTGGGTTTGCTGTAGGAATCAATACAAGTATGGGGGCATTTAGCTCTTAGACGGTAAAACAAACCTCGATTGACTTTTTCTTCATCGTCTTACACACTACCACGATATCAAACCTCCTGCTCATAGGCATTTTATCCCACCATGGTCGGCAAAGTTGAAGAGGCCGAGACTTCGGGCCTCTCTCCAGACTGCAAGGAGACGTCAAGCAATGAACTCTCTGACCCTTCGCAAGAACCCCCACCATCGTACGAGGAGTCTGAGAGCGCTGGTTCTGAGAATGGACAACACACTTCGGGATCGTGTGAGGCAGATTCACCAGCAAGAGCATCGGCGATTATATGTCGTCTACCGTCTTACAGCGACCATATCCCAGCCTCTGTGCCCAACACAGACACCTGCCTTTCGAGCCGCGTATCATCCGAATCTGACACTGCGAGCACACCTTCCGAACCCTCGCTCAAAGCTCCTTCCAACCGTCTCAAGACCTCTATCGATAATACAACCGCTATCTCCAATGCCATCAACAACTTTCCCAGACTTTACGGAGATGTTGACGTGAGAGAGCCATCACACATCACTGGCATTGCCTCCGGACTCAAAGAAGGAACTAAAGCTCTTGCGTATGGTTTCGGCAGTGGCTTTACAGGCATTGTTACCCAGCCAATCCGCGATGGAAGGAAAGAAGGGGCTGTTGGTTTCGCAAAGGGCTTGATCCGAGGTTCGCTGGGAGTGGTCATCAAGCCGACCACAGCGGCTGTCACTTTTGCAAGCTGCTCTGCCAGAGGTCTTTATCATGAGTTGGAGAGGAAGAATGGAAAAGCGAGAGAAGATACCCACGACACTGAACCTGTTGTATCTTCTGGAAGCTTGGGAGCATGGCATGACGAGAATGGCTCTTTCTTGACATCAAGAGAAGATATATCAGGCATGCAACAGTCGAGAACGGGCCTCAAGCACTCCCAGCTTCTTGAAAATCGCTCGAATCGTGTTACCGGCAAGCCTGAATCTCGAGATCAACAATTACAACGCGTCTCGACTGTTTCCAGTCTCCCGGACAGATTCATTCGAGAGAGTGTGGCTCAGATGACGGATCAAAGATACTCGGCGGTGGTTGAGCAGGGATCAATGGCAGTGGGCATGACAGCGTCCCAACAGATGATAGTCGGAAGACCGAGCAGGAACGTCTCAAACTAGATATCATTCACGTCGGGGGTCAGAATAGTGTTAGAGCATGAGTACAATACATTGCTTAATCAGTTTTTCACAACTTTTCATGAATTCTCAAGCCAAAAAGGCATCATGAAGTGACGCACCTCATCAGCAATTGGTGTCGTAGGTGATGGTGACGGCTTTCTCGGTGTTCGTTGGCAGCTGCCCAGCTATGTTCAAATTCGTTGACTGCCCAATACTATCGATGGTTGCTGGACCTCAAAAACAAAGAAACCGTGCGACGTAATTGTTGACATGTCGATGATGGCTGAAGAGATCTGCAAATAAGCTCAGGCTGTATCTGTTCAGCTCGAGAGAAAAGGAATGGTTGGGGCAAATTCACGACGAACAAAACCAACGGCTTCCCCAGGTGCTCCTTCCAAATACGCGTATAGAAAGCTTACGAAGCCCTCCGCGCAGCAAGCTTCAAACAATACGTCGTATAGGTCTCATCGACCGCAGCAAATGTGTTTAACAGTAAATATCAAATTCTCAATGACTGGAGAGGACGATATAAAGCCTGACATGTTCGCCTTGACGAGATATTGTACAGCACCACTCGACTCAAGCATCACTCGACAATCTTTTCATCCAATTCCTCTTTTTCCAGATCAATCAGACTATCGAAATGGCCCCCCCTGCAAACGATAAGGGCTATCAGCTCTGGGAATACTATCCTTCTATGGTCGGAAACATCGCAGTAGCCAGTTTCTTCGGTCTCCTTGCCTTGACGCATTTCGGCCTTGTGATCTTCCGAAAGCAATGGTTTTGCATCCCCTTGGTCGTCGGAGGATTCTGTGAGTCTTCTCCACACTTGCATGTTCTAAGCAGATACTGATCCTCAAACAGTCGAAGTCATCGGCTATGGTGCTCGAGCCTACGCACGCAGCCATACCACGGATACCCTACCTTACGCCATACAATCACTCTTGATCCTGCTCGCACCCATCCTCTTCGCCGCATCAGTCTACATGTACCTTGGTCGCGTCATTCGCTCTGTGGACGGACAACGACACTGCCTGATTCCTCTCAAATTCCTCACCAAGGTTTTCGTGGCCGGTGACGTTGCATGCTTTCTGGCTCAAGGAGCAGGCGGCGGTCTTCTTTCCTCAGCCAAGAAAGCATCGAAAATCAGTCTCGGTCAAAACATCATCCTCGCAGGCCTCATTCTCCAGATCGTCATCTTTTTTGGTTTCCTGGTCGTGGCGATAAACTTCCACATCCGTATGCGAGGACAATCGACAGCTTCACCGCGAGGATGGCAGAGAAGACTCCTCGGCCTCTATGTGGTCAGCGTTCTTATCGCTGTGCGTAACATCTTCCGCGCCATCGAATATGGCATGGGCAGTCCGAACTACCTGCTGAGCCATGAGTGGTGTACCTTTGTATTCGACGCTGCTTTGATGATTGTTGTCATGATCATCAGCTTGAGCTGGTATCCTGGTGTATTCGGCAAAGCAGAGACACGGCTGTCGGGCCACGAGATGGAGAGTCAGCTGGTATCATCGGAAATGACGAGGGAGGTCTTGGGTCCCAAGACATCGACTTCTGGATGAAGCTCACATCGGTCGCCTCGACGTTCTAGGAACGTTCTGTTGTTCGCTCATGTCTGGTGTTTGGTCCTGTAGCTCCCGAATGTTGGTCCGATGATTGTTGTCCCCATAGTTTCCTGAAACCACTGTTATTTATCCTGAGTCATTCAGCTAAACTTTCCTGTCCTATGTTTCAACAGCACCGTGATGTAAAGGGATCGAATGCGACAACAGATCATCCTCGAAATCAACATGTTTGTGCAACTGTGGAGTCTCAGATGTCTGTACTCAATTGGATTCGCAGTAGCCAGGCCTCGGTGTCTGGACCAATCTCCACTGGCACCTGCACGATAACCTGTAAGCATAAGAAAGTTTGACGAAAGTCCGACGATGCAAGGTTGGAGATCCGAGACGCTACGAGACGAGTATTCCGCAAAACATCCCAGGTCACGATATTCCGATTTGAGAAGGCAATGACGCAAGGCAGAGATGGTGACTCTTTCCACAGTCTCTTTGAGCGATACAATGTAGTTGACTACATCTCTGGTGATTGTGGGGACGACATGAGTTGGTGAACTGCAAAAGACGTAGCGGTTGTGTGAGTTGTAAGCTCTGAGTACGGAGTAGCAACGGTAATCTGTAATTTCCATGTTTACAGACATACATCCTCCTGATCGTTTGGGTCTTGTGTTGGTCTCGTCTTCTATGATGTTGTCTCTTGCTGCTGCTTCCTCTTATCAAATTTATTGCGATTTCTAGATCAATCATCACTGATACCCCGGACTCACTACAACATCATCCACAATCACCGCCGTCCCCTCCACCAACGCCTCAATCTGCCCCTCCGAGCACGACGTCCCCACGTCCCAAATATCGCAAACTGGCTCCGGCACCTCCGGCAATATCTCGAAATGACTCCACGCACTGCTCTGCCCTTTGGTCCCATACATCCCATCACCCCTGATCTTCTGTTTTCCAGTCGCAACATCGGTGCTCCAAACACTGCTTCTCTCGAAAATTTCGAAGACGGTTTGAGGTTGGAAGAAGCCTACTGCATGACCGGCTTGGAATACCCTGGTGAAGCTCAGGGATTGGAATTGTTTGGTCAGACCGCCGATGTATGTCGAATTTGTTTGAGTTTCTTGGTATCCAGCGGCTGCATAGGCGGATTTGCCCTTCCAATCGATTGTATTCGCGACGGTTTCGCCACTGAGCCAATTACATCTTGTATCCCTGTCTCCAAATACCAGGGCAAGATTGACGTTTGAATCTAGGATGGTATTGAGTGCATGGATACCATCTACACGGGCGAGATCGCCGGTGCCATAGATGAACTTGTTGTTTATGGTCATGGAGCCTGGTTTGAACAGTACAGGAACACCGAGTTGCTTGCGAACTTCAGGGCGATTGAGATAGGTCGTGGCGGAAAATGGTGGATATGGGGCACTGGCGTTTTCTGCCATGTCGAACGCACTGCGACCGGAAGCAGCTAGGTAAGCTCCATTGCCTGCGTAAGCAAGACAGTAGACTGTGGCTCCGGCACAAATGGCATTGACGGTATCGTTGTTTCCCGTGCCCGTCGGATCTGAGAGAGCGACTGCAGCTCGGCATCGATGGATCTGGTCGTAGCACCCTCCGGACTTGGTGATGTTGTTTTGGATATCGGCGTAGACTTCGGAGGTGATGAAGGAGGTATTGTAGGTGTTGTTGTACGCGATGTCGCCATAAGATTGTACGGTTGTGAATGCATCTACGCATCCATTCGTTATACCAATGGTGTTGATAGGGATTACTCGACCAGAAAGTGTTCCGTTTTTGACAAGTGCGTTCTGAGCAAGAACGTGAGAAGTAAATCCGGTAACGCAGAAACCACCATACTGAAGACAAAGCGGTCAGCAAAGCCCACACCCAAGACCAGAAGGAACTCCACTTACAGAGTTGCCCCAAAGATTGACACGACGATCACTCGTGCGATACTCCGGGAAGCTAGACGTGGTGTCAGTGCGAACCATTCCAACCAGTAAACACTAAACTCACTTCTCGAACCAACTCTGCAGAAAATGCCAGACCGGTCGTGCAGCATCCATCGTCGTACTAGCCGTATGACTCGGACTTTGATCCGCCCAAACGCCATACTTGAAAGTTGAGTTCTCAGACGGGATATCGCCATCGTAAGCATCCATCGGCGTGACAGGAGATACCGATGTATCAAGGGCAAGGAAATTGTAAGTGCTGTTGTAAAACGAGGAGTACGAAAACCCAGCTTGGACAGGTTGATCAACATACAAGAGATTGGAGTCCTCGTTTAGAGAGTAGGGGTTGAAAACTGTATCGTTGGCATATTCGTTGACATAGCATGGGCCATTTTCGGTCATGGCGCTGAAAGAGGAAGCTGCGCCAGGTCCTCCGGCGAACCAGATGGTCAGCGGAGCATGCCTTGGCTTGTTCCTTGACTGTGCATTGATATGTAAATTTGAGCTTCGTTTGGAAACAACCATATTTTACTGACCTCAAAATACCAGAAGAAGGTCGAAATATTGTACGGATCAGACGCATTTTGCGAATCCGCCAACAGAGAGGATGGAAGATGCACATAACCAGAGAAGGAATTGACTCCAGGAGTAGTCTCGCAGATGGAGTTCTGATGCTATCAGCAAGCATTCAGGGACCGAGACGCTTCGATAGAGCACCTTTTTGTATGTCACATTGAGTCCACAGTATGGAGATGACGGGCCAGGTGGAACATGTTTGGCCGAACCAAGAGCAGATAGCAAAAAGACACGAAGAAACAGGGTATTGATGAACATCTTTGATAACAAGACACCAAATTAGTTGTTGTTGTTCAAGTATCAATGAGTTGGAAAATGACATTTATATAGAGATATGGTGATGCCGCGCTAGCCGAAAACCATCGTCAATTGAATCCTCATGGTGAGCCCCTGCACAGAATACACATTCCTTCATCCTCTTCGCATACTACAAATATATTAGAACGAAGCAGAGCAGTAGGCTGCGGTATTTTGCACACAAGATTATATCCGGACGAGATACTGCAAAGCCATTTTGCTGATGCACCCGAAGAGGGGCGGAGCCTTGACCGACTAGCGCTTACATCCTGAAGGATTCACGACTCAAGACTTTATACAATTCACCGGTGTTTAGGCCGTGGTAATGAAGTCGCGCACGCATCATGTTGCAGCAAAGCTAGAAGCGAAACAAAAAGCGCAGCCAATGGGACAGCAATAATATTGACTGTATGGGGGTGGAAATTCTTCGAAGAACCTACAAATCCCCATATTTACCACTCCAACTCCCTGAACCTCTTCTCCTCCTGCTTCTCCACAGCCTCAATAACACCTTCCAACCTTCCACTCAACGCCTTGACCTTCGCCCCAGCTTTGACTCTAGAATAAAACACAGGACAATCTCTACTGTCGCACTTGACTTCATCCCCCATCGGTAAATTAGCACAACTCCTACACACCCTGTCCGTATCCGTTTTCTTGCTATGAGCCGCCTGCAAATTTGCTCTTAGAATGGAAAGCGTCAATGCCGGTGTCTTCGCACACTTGGCGCACAGAGGTAAGATGATCTGATCGGGTATTGGAGCTACGGGGGCAAGTTTTACACGGCAGACTATGCAGGTGGAGGTGGCCATGTATGATTCCATGGTCTTGTGATTGCCTCCTCCTTTGCTTCCTCCGCCGCCGAGATTTCGCACACGTTGGACTTTTGGCATTTCGTCCCACCAAGCGCGGACGTTGGCACCGACCAAGTTGAATATACGCTCCAAAGGTGGGATCAGATTCTTGGAGATGTAGTATTCGGCATCCAGCTCGGCGTGTTCGTCGAAAAGCAACCGTTCGGGTTCGACACAACGTTCGAAAAGTCTAGCTCCAGGACCACCTGCGACAACGACGTAAGGTACACGTTCGCCATACTGTGGTTCCTGGCGAGGATCTTTGAGCATTCTCTTCGTTGCAATGAGGGCGCCTGGGGGTGCAGGTCCTTTGTCTGAGTAACTGCCCAGCTTGACTTCTCTGGCGAAACAGAAGTCTTGAATGCTGAATTTGCCGAGTTGAATTTTGTGGCATTGAGATTGGAAGTAAGCTTTAACCTGAGATAAGTCTGCAGTGCGGAACAGCAACTTCAGTGCCTTTTCCTCGATTTTCTGTTCCGCGGGCGTGCCATCTCTGCGGACTGTCTCGATACCTTTGGCGTCGAAATCTGGTTCTGTTTGCGAGGGATGTTCGTACTTGAAACCAACATAGCGCTTCTTCGCCAAAAGGACACATGGGTGGTAGACTTTCTCGAACTTCAGTTTGATTGGGCGAGGGTTCATGTCAGTGACTGCTTTTGCTATTTCGTCGCCAATTTTGAAGGCTTCGTCGCGGGAGCGCCCCTTCAGGTAGACGAAGAGGGAGTCAGTATCACCGTAAACCACTTCTGCGCCCCACTTAGAGACGGAGTGAATCAGAGCGATCGCTTTCTCTAACGTTTCTCTGCCAGTCTGAACAATTGAGTCGGCGATCTCGGAACATGGCATACGACCAGAGAAGGAGGCAGATGTGTAGCCGTAAGTGACATTGGCAATAAGTTTGAGCGCAAGTTGTCTGTTGTTAAGAAGCTGCTGCAATGTCTTGTCGTCTTTGTCGACCTTCATGCCTGATTTGACCATCACTCTGGTTTCGAGAATCTCACCCAACATCTTCGCGAGCAGTGATTTGCGCATCTCTGGCTTGACATACATCATGCCGTTTGGAGAGATGTTGAGTTTGTCTTTGACCAGATCAAGTAATCCAGGTTCGCGTTTGAAGTCGGTGAATCCCATCTTGTTCTGACCTCGCCAGGGTGTAATGCGGCCGAGACATGTAGAATAGCAATAGTTGTAAGCAATCATAACACTAGGGTACAGACTTTGGAAGTCTAAAACCAGCAGAGGGCTGTTGTAGAAAGCACTCTGTGGCTCCATGACCAGCGGTAGACATTCCAGAGCATTCTGTTGACCGACTTGCTTTCGACTAGGAGAGACAAGGACGAAAGACTCGGGCTTGGCAATACGGAACATCAGTGACTCGACCTTGAATTGAGAGCCTCGACTAAAGACGCTGAAGAAGTCGACACCAAGCAAACGAGCTTGTTCAGAAGTACGAGGAACAAGCTCGTTTGCATCCAGAATCTCCAAGTCGAGCTGGACACGAGTAATAAAATAGTCTAGAGCTTTGGCTAGATCTCGAGGCTTCGAGCTTTTGTACCATGTCGTCAGGTCTGCAAACGAGTAATGCGGGATGCGCTTGTGAAGAAGGTGAAACACGACGTTCTCCATGGTGTACTGCAGCAAGTTGAGCTCACCTCGCATAGCACGCCAGATGTTGATCATGTGTCTGCCAGTAATGCGGATTGTTGATGTATGCTCAAAGCCCCACTTGTCTGCATCTTTGCCGAAGCGACCATGAGACTGTGATCTGACACGAGAAAGCTCTTCGCAGAGGTTAAACTCGTACTGAAGGCGAGCACGTTCAATGAGGTAGCCCCACGAGGTGTTGTGTACTTCGTAGCCAGTAAGGATATCAGGGTCATATTCGCGTACAATGTCCACAAGTCGGTTGAGGACGTCAAGTTCATTGTCTTCCTCTTCGACGTCGACGCCTACTTGCTTCCTCATGCGTTCAGTCAAGTCATCGTCGCCTGATAGCACAATCATGCCAACATATTTATCGTCATGGCCCGCATTGCCAACGAGATCAGCATCATCAGCTTTCAGTGACCAGATAATGCAAGAGATCTCATCATGTTCAGGATCTGGAGCGAGATCGCCGCGTGAGTTAACATGCACTTCAAGACTCATGATAGACATGTATTGTACCTCATGCTGCACGCTTGTCGACTTTTTCCTCTGAGAGAACTTGAAGTCATGCTTATTCCTTTGTGTCGGGCCCTCGATCTGCGAAAGCATGGTTTTGGTCCGCTTAAGAAAGTCTTGTTGTGACAGGGGATGGTCCACTTCACCATCATCCTCATCTGGAAAATCCTCTACAGTTGGACGTGAGGCTTGCATCCAGTCTTGAACTTCCAAGAATGAGGGAGGACGAGCTTCAATCTCCCAGCGCTGAAGGAAGCAGTCTTTCCTCCTAGCTTGATGCTCAAGCTCTTCTTTTGCCTTGTCTAGTACAATGGGGACCTTAGCTCCTCTAGAAGCATCAGATCCGCCAGTGGCGTCGAAATCAGGAAGAAATGGAACAGTGTTACTCTCAAGCTTGAACTCCTGTCCAGCATATTCTCGAGCACGCTCTGGCACATCTTGCTCATCGCTGTAGTAAGCGTCTTGGTAGATGACAGGTGGCACACCATAATCAATCATTGAAGCTGAGACTTCCTCCCTCTTCGGCGGCGTCTGACCGAGGATGACAACGCCATTATCGCCTTCTCCAAAGCTCTGGCAGTAAGTGCTTGCTAGCTTCCTAGCAGCCGGAGATAGGGGAGCCTTCTTTGAAGTGGTGGCGTTTGCTGTGTACTTTGACCTAGCCCAATTTGAAGATGACAGCTCATGACGATGAGCCTGACTTGACTTGGCTGGCGTGATAGGATTCCTCTCGCCCAGTAAATCGTCTCTTTGACTGAGACGCAGCATGGTATCGGGATCATGTGGATTCTTAATGGTCGGATATGATTGTGAAACCCTCCGCTGGCTGCTGTCTTGACTGTTCGGTAGCTGCGTAGATGCAGGGGGGACCTCACGAAGTAAGCCACTGTCTTGCTCAGTATCACTATCGGCCATCAATTGTGATGCGGTCGCGCAGTCCTTGACCTTGAAGTTCTTGCGTTTGACTTGTGCGACTTTTTCGGGCTTGTCTTGAGGGTCTTCTGCAAAGCCAACGACTTTACGTCTCTTGACAGAAGTCTCGCCATCGATTAGCTGACGCTTCTTTCCGTGTGGAGTTTCGGCTGCCTGGGCTTCTGATAGTGGAGCAAGTGGTTCGTGATCACGTATCGATTGAGAAGTTCGTGGTTTTGATAGAGTAGACATTGAGTCTCGAGGATCCAGAAACTGCTTGGCATAATCTTCCCCATCAGGGCGTGTCTCGTCGTCAGCCTCGACATCGGGTGCAGCGTTTTGCTTAGGTTGTTGAGCTTGAGTCAAGGCAATTTCGCGTGCTACCTCTTCGTCAGACTCGTAGGACGGCTCATCAGATACCAGCTGAAGAATACTTGCTTCATCAACAAGTGCGTCTCCAAAATCGAAACTTTCATTGGCCAGCTTCTGCGTCAGGTTTACAGGCCCATCAGCGGAGGTGATCTGCCACCTCTCGTGAAAGAGCTCCTCCACGCTCTCAAGGGTGGTCTGAACAGAAGATTCTTCCTCACGAGGCTTAACGAACGTGTCGAACGATGGGGCGTCTCCGCCCATTCTGTCGCGTTCATCCTTTGCAATCTCTTCGACAAGTTTCCGAAACTCTTCCTCGTGTATCCAGCCAGCGTTTTCAGTATTCCTTGGATCATGCGACATGGAGACCAGGACTTCGGGAGGGAAGGGGCTGCTACCAGGGTTTGAGATACCCATACGCTTCTTCCGTCGGATGGTCTCATCTCTCCATAGGCCAGCCATGGATTGTACAAACTTTTCCTCGGGAGCCAGGTGATTGAGACGTTCGACAAAGTCATGATGCAGAGATCTGTCCTTGACTTCTTCCCGGTTCAGAATATCTTGTACACGAATGTCGACTTCGAGACTGCAGTGGCTTTGACGGGGAAACGAGTCCGAATGTAGACGCTGAGAGTCTGGTATTGACCGATCATGCCACTCGTGATGAGGATTGACAAGATCCTCGACAGCAGGCACTGGATCGCGGAAGAAGGGATTGTCTGTGTCGATGTAGTTACAGCCATACAAATTGAAGTCGCACATCCATTGAGCAAGGAATTGAAGGTGACTCTCATATGGTTGGAAGACTTGTTTCAGTATGGCTCCTTGGTGTAGAAGATCTGACAGGCGAGTCATGTTGGACGGGTTGAGGAGGTAGACCTTGAGGAAGTACTTGTATCCGACATGATAGCCAAAGTAGGGTACACCTTTGACAAGGCTTATGTGGGCGACAAAGACGGCTTTGCCATCTTCGATATTTCTTCTATACGACACGGCGAGCGCATGATCTATAGACAGTCGTAGAGCTGCAATGTATTCGTCGACCGAGGTGCGATCAAGCGGACCATTGTATTCGAGGTAGAGGTACGGGAATGCGCCGTGGATGTGTAAACACACTTTCTGTCCAGTTTCGGTCGCGCCAAAGACTCGGACGACGGGTACTTGAGGAAGATTTCTTTGCGACAGCAATGATGGATCACCCCATAGTGGAGGATCGAGGGGTCCAGGGTATGCTTGATAGTGGTCTAGACAGTTCAATCGAATGCGGCAGAGCACCATGACGGGCCTGTATCGAGGGGTGGCGCGAGGCAAAGCGGAAGTTCTACTACCATGTTCGAGTGCTTCAGCGCATGGGACGCGTGAATTTGGCGATTGCAAGATGTTTTGCCACAGTGAGTCGCGTGGAATGGAAGGAACGATCGAGGAGACGCGATTAGGAGAGGCCGTCAATTTGCACGCGCGTGCATCCGCAATGAGATGCACAATTCCGGGCCGATCCGCGGCGAGATGTGCAGGGACCAATGACGGAATGGTAAACACATGAAACAAACACCGGTGACCTTCTCCGCTTGAAACAAACGCCATTGCAGCCTGAAGGAAAGGAATATCGCCTTTTCGATAAGAGACTGACAACTTCAACATCGCATCCCCTTCGTCTCAGAACTGCAGTCCAAGTCTCTCTCCCGACAGACGACCGTCTTCACTGCAGCCATCATGGATATCCTTCTCGCAAAAGTCACACAGCAGGCTATGAACTATGCCATCCGGTCGGGGATAGCCATCACCAGCGGATATGCTATCAAACAATGCGCAAGACTGGTCAAGACTGCGCCGCGTGGAGGCAAGCGAGAAGAACTCTTGAATCTCCAAGTCCGACTGGAAAGCAAGATCCGCATCATCTCACCGGCCATCGACATGATAGAATTAATTGCCGCTCGCGGGAATACTTCTCTGGAATCTGCCGTTGTTCTTACCAAAGACCTTCGCTGGGAGATTCAAGCTCTAGGTATTCGACTCGCAAATGCCGCCAACGAGGAGGAATTGTACAGACGCAAGAGTTCGCGGGCAAAGTCAAAAGAGCAGAATGAGCTGGAGCTGCAGTTGATTGTTTCGGATGTCAAGAAACTGCTTGCTCGAATTGAAGATGCAGTCCCTCTGATCAACCTCGCCATCACAACATCTGGAGTCAACTTGTCTACAAACCTTCCGGCAACTGTCTCACCATCTCGACTACTACAAGCCAGCACCTTCCTCACAGCAGCCGACTCACAGTTCACTGCAACTCCTCAACAGAATGTCCAAGTTGGGCCAGTCTATGTCCTCTCGGTCTACATGCTCTTCGCCAGTCATACCAACAGACCACATGATGAGGAAAGCGCACGTGAAGCTACATGGAAGGAAGTTGTTCACAAGGCCCGTCTCAAGCTTGTCCGAGTACCACTGGACAGTCTCTACAATCTACCTGGAAAGTTGACGACACCAAGCGGTGCGCGCTACTTCCCCAAAGAGCTGCCTTCGGAAAACCCATCCGTAGAATATGCTTACCAACTGGTTCTCGTCGAAGACCTGGACGACGACAGAGTTCACACCTTCGAGGAAGACGAACCTCAACCTGGACCCTTTGGAGAAGTCGCTCTTGCGGGCATCCGAGATGTCATCCCCATCCATGAAATCTCAAAGATCTTCTACGCAGACACTGGCAAGATTCTGAACATTGGCTCCGACGGCGAAATCAATAATCCCATCCTTCTCCTCAAACGCGATATCCACGCAGAGCCGCCTCGCCGTATGATGGAGAGACGCTACACCGAAGATACCGAAGATCAAGATTACTACGACGAGGATGAGGAGAGACCACAAACACAACACAGCGACGACACAGACCTGGACGAACAAGCTCAGATCAATGCCCAATTCTTCCGCGAATCCACTCCACAACCTCACACCGATACAAAAGAAGAAACAACATCAAAGCCAGACCCAGACGCCCATTGGCGACTACCCCCAGACTTAGACCCAGAATGGATAGCCTTCGAAGTTTACACCGAGGAACCACCTACTGACGACGAAGAAGACGACGCCGATGAAGAAACCGAGCCTTCCACACCTCAACCACGCCGAACATCCACAGACGCAGACTTGACGTCCAACCTCTCGCGTCTCAAACTCCACTCCACCTCTTCATCACCGGCCGTAAACACTCCCGCCACTACCCAAATCGCCCACCAACCATCCACACCAGCGCAACCAACCCCTTCCTCAAACATCCGCACATCTCTCTCCCTCCTCGAAATGCTAATCCGCCTAACCGCACTCCAACAATTCCGCCAATCCTCTCACCTCACCATCGAAGACGAACTACTGAATTTCTTCCTCGAAGACTCCGCAACAACCGGCGCTGGCTCCAATGCCGAATACCGTCAACGCGTACGCAGAGATGCCAGACGCAGAGTCGGCTTTGACCCTTACGACGAATCCCCCATCAAAAGAAGAGGAGAGGAATATCTTGCGCATCCTCGAGCTGGCAACACACCAGCACCTGAAGATATCTCCGACTATGAAAGAGGGTTCAGAGCTGCTTCTGAGAATCTCTCGGATTATGAGAGGGGTTATCGTGCAGCTTCTGAGGGCTATCGAGGCCACGAGGTCGGAAGTAGTGGAGGAGGTGGATATGGGGAAATAAGACAGAGTATCGAATACCCCGGCTACTTCTCCGGTCGCAGCAGTAGCGGTATGCCATCTACTCCTTCTCCACAGATTAGAGTGGCAGGTTCGAGAAATGGTACACCGATGAGGGAAAGCAGGGCGGGAAGTCAGACGCCTGAGAGAAATGGCAGGGCGGGTGTCTTGAGGAGAGGGGAGGGGATACCCAGGAGTCCGCTAGGGAGAGATGAGGGTGGTTCGTGAGGAGAGGGGAGGGGATACCCAGGAGTCCGCTAGGGAGAGATGAGGGTGGTTCGTGAGGAACATTGATTTTCTTTGCGCTCTGTTGCTTTTCACACGATTGATACACATGAGCATAGCATAGCGTAACGTTAGCATTAGCATAAGCATCAGTATAGCGATCCCGTACTTTCCATTTCCTCTCAAAATCTGACACAAAAGGCTTGCTAATATCGAGTTTCATCAACGTGTTGTCCTTTGATTTCCAACCATACGCTTCGCCATTCTTCACCCATTCCACACCAAAATCTCAAAATTTCCCAGAAACGCCATCGTGTACGCCTGTCTCCGAAAACCTTGGTCCTCGGAAATACAAACTCCTCTTCTACACCCATGCACATGACAAGATCTGGAAAGGCGGGAATGGGTACATCTATTCCCAATCCTCCTCATCGCTTTCCTCGTCAATCTTCTTCGTTGTCGTGGGAGCTGTTGCAATCTTTTCACTTTTCTCCTCTTTTGGTGAGGTGGCTGCTCTGCTTGTCGTGCCTGAGACGATGTCGTAGGAGGTTTCGGAGGATGAGGAGATGGATTTTGTTTCTTCTTCGTGTGTCGTGGGTGTTGGTGTTGATGTATTGGCGGGTGCGGTGGAAGGTTTGGACGGTGTAGATGTGGAAGTGGTTGGTATGGTAGCAGGAATCTGTTGTTTCGTAGGTGTGGCTGCTTTGTCCTCTTCCTCGTCATCGGATTCGTCGGAACCCCATGCGATTTCCTCGTCTGTTTCTTGAGTTGCTCCTATTTGTTGTTGTTAGCAAGGCTCTTCTCCAATGCTTCTCGGCTTGAGATGGGTGGTATAGATGTGGCGTTCATACCTTTCAAGACTTCCTTCCTTCTGACCTCCTCTTCTTGAATGACCTTGCGCAGGAAATAATATCTCGTCCAGAAAGTTGTGTAGTCGACCTTTTCCGGCACCAGCTTTTCCATGGCCCGTCTCAACTCGGGATATTTTTCCAGGTCCGTCGCGATGGCATCGGTCTTTGCCGCGATATCGAAGCTGCTGGCAAAGGCAGCGTATTCAGGACTATCGGGATCTGTAGTAAAGCTCTGAGCCGATGTGTGGATGACATGCAATTGCGCATCGAAGCGAGAAGAATGGATAACGCGTTTTCCCTCTGCATCGTTTGTTTCGAACAGGACTTCTGTGTTTCCGGTGGCAGAGGTGGAAGGGGCGGTTACGGTAACGGCATCGCGGAGGAAGGATTTTATGCCAGTGCCGAATTTGAGTAGTGCTTCGTCTGCTGCATCTTCGGCCGCTTGTATCTTCTGGAGATTGAGATTCGCAGTTGCGGCGGTCGCTTTAGAGCGCAGCAGGGAGACTAGGGAAGACGCCTCTTTTACGATATCCGCGGGAAGGGAATCCGGTCGTGATGCTGCTGTTGCTTCTGCACCTCCCTGTGTCTGTCCTTCCTTCTGTTTCCCCTTCTCCCTCTCCCCTCCAGCAGCACCCTCTGGTAACGCGAATGTAGGATCTGAGAACGACGTATTCGCCGCCCCAGCCTCAGGGTTTATGGATATATTCTTTGTGCTTTCCACCAGTGATTTCTGAAGCTCTCCTGCCACTTTGGCTGCTTGTTCTGACCTCGAAGCATATTCCTTTTGTGCGTCAGAGTATAAACTCTCTCCTTGCTTCTTTGCTTGCGACCAGAAACCACCGAGGCGGGCGCCCCAGGGTGAGGCGGAGACGGCTTTGAAGGCTTGTTGGAATTCAGTGTTGAGGTCGGTGTTTGGGCGGTCGGTGGAGGATGAGGAGGTCGAAGCGTCGGCGGGGAGAGATTCCTCTTGGATTTGATCGTAGGCAAAATCCATGGTGGTGTTCTGAGAGTGTGGATATACGTGAGGGAGAAAGACAATGGTGACGGACGTGTCAGGGAGCTCGAGGGGCTTCACCGCTGGTGGGGCGGAGAAGCTTCCAGGGTCTACCACTTCTTTACATGCGAATTCGTGCTGTGGCTACCACAAATTGGAAGTTGTTATACATATGTTTCGGCAGATTGCTCCAACAATTGGGGTTGTGGTCTAGTGGTATGACATCTTCTTAGCATTGCTCCTCGAGCATTACTGAGTGGAGAAGGTTCTGGGTTCGATTCCCAGCTACTCCATCCTTTTGCTCTGTTCCTGTCTGCACAGAGCTTTTGTTTTGCTCTTCATTTCTCTCGAATACACAGGTGAGGTGAATCGGTTTGTTGTGCTGAATCAGTTTTTGACATGATCATTGCCTGTTTGTTGTTACAGGTCTAGTGCAACAACCGCGAAAGCTTGCACCCCGCGCCCGCCCGAAACTCGTGTCTGGACTTGGGTGTAAGGCGACTAGAAGTCGGTATCAAGTGCTTTGCGTCCTGCTATACTCCCTATCTTATTCTTAGTCAAGGAAACAACTTTTCCCGTCTTGCCGGTCACGTCGTCACGCGCTCCTCTAGAGATCTTGAATCTGGACACATACAACCCTCAACTTGCACTCTACGCACCTCCCGCTTCTTTCTTCCGGCACGCTTATGAGCTAGCTATGCATTGTGGGCCGAGTGCCTCGTGTAATTGGCGAATCAAGGTAATGAGATCTAAGCCATGAGATCCGCTGCGCCCTAAAGGATCGTGGTAGGCTGCCGCAGCCAACATTGTTGTGTTTACGAGCGTGAAGTACAGTTTCGCGGCCAAGTCTTCTTCTCATATCCTGTGTATACTGGAAAGACCTTTGAGTATCTTGTCCAAAGAATCATGGGCTTCTGAAGTCTTCAAAGTGGCTAGGTTACACGAGACCGCAATTTATTTGCCCACAGTGAAGCTTCATCTGTATCGGATACAGTGTAGAAGAAGTACTTGACTAGCGATACAGCAGTATCATTTCTAGGTCTCGGCCCGGCTTAGTATGGATTGCCCGAGTATGTTCGCGAAGGATTGAGCATAGCTTTGTTTACTGTTAAGCTTTGCACCGTACTTTCACACAAATGAATCCCAGGCTACAATCTTGAAGCCGATGAGCCCGCAAGAAGATTGGGTCTGCTGGAAGAGCTCGTATTGATAACCACGTCAGATGGTTCTGAGTTTCATAACATTGCTGCCTAGGTCGAATATCTTTGCCAAACGTCCTCCAAGAAACCTTTTACCACAATCTTTTCGACTCAAGCGTGCTGAAAACCTCCGGCCTCGAAACTCTGACGGAATCGCAAGCTCAATTGCAACCTCTACGCGAGATCAACTATCCAACGCACTGGAACGGAAAACATAGAGTGATGGGTCTCTTCACCATCGTAGCCACAGGCAATGCTCCCTTCTCCTCAGTCCTAGCGCTCAACCCTACCCACCGCGATATTGAGGTTACTGTACAGGATGTGTAACCGTCTCACGACGTGACTTACGAAAGGTAACCTCCACTTGGGGTACGCATGCCATAGAATGTATCACGAGTTGGCAATCATGGTACTGCAGCCAATTGCGAAGTTGGAGAAAGAGTGGGCCGCAAGATGAACTATTACGCGTTTTTGTCGCTGATGAACAGATGGAGACCGGTATCCAATGTGAGTGCTCAAAATATACTCGTGATCAATGAATGCGACAATATGCTTGTGTTGGAAGGAAGATAATTGATCACATGATGCCTGACAAGAAAAAGCTAGACATCGGATAAAGAACGGCAATGGCATTGATGGTATCCAGCCTCGACAGGTCGACTCTTCACAGTTACTGCCGACTAGAGCATAACGTGGTGCTCGAGTTAGAAGTCTGCAAGCTCTGCTGGTCCTCGACATTACCCTCCTTACCAAGCTCGAAGATCTCCTTGGTCTCAACCTCATCTCTCAAAGACTCAATGCTCAACTTCTGTACCATTGATCCGGCCACCGAGTCTACACAAACGATCGCTTTACTCGGCTCCCAGCGATTACTTCGGATAATCTCATCCATACCGACCTTGATCTTGGAAATGCGTACGGAGTTCCAGAATCTCTTGGAGACAATAGGAATCAGCTTCATAACTCGGGCATGAACTTCTTTACGCTTAGATCTGCCCTTCTCTGTTGGCTTGGCCACGTATTCTCGACTGGCTAATTCAATGTCGGTGCTTGTGACGAATTTGCCACCGTGTTTGAAGGCTCGGTCGAGGATGAGGATTAAGTCGCAGGCGCACTTGATGATCATTCTAGCAGCTGCTGGGGCTTCAAGAAGAGACATGAGTCCGATGATCGGAGCGCCTCCGCCCAAACTGACGATAGTCAAGCCAGCCACAAGGCTACCCAGAGTGACACTCTGACTGACCTGCTGTGCAAGAAAGCGGATGAGATTCCAACCGATGATCTTGTTCATGATGTTGTTGACGCTTGCCGGATTGATTTTTGGGAAACCGAAGCATATCAGAATGTTATCGCACAGGATCCTGGAGATTGTTGGCGTTGTTATGGATGGCACGACGATACCGACCGCGCCTACCGAAGACGCCCACACGCCGTGGCGGAGAAGACGTATGCTTTCCTCGATTGCCTGCTTGATCTTTGGTTCGACGTCGATGACTTGTGCTGCAGTGCATCGGAGACGTGCTTCGTCGTTGTTGATCAAATCCAGAGTCTGGTTTACCAGAGAACGTATCGAATTCTCGTCATCTATGTTGTTGTCAGAAATTTTCCAAATTATAAAAGTAAACTCTGCCTAAATACCTTTGGAAACATGCACGAATTGGATCGAGTTGATGTTGAGGTTCGGTATCTTCTCGAGTTCATCTCTGAAGGCCGACTGTCGTGCTTGGAGACCTTCTGCTGCCATCTGTCGACTTTGTTTGTCCAGATCTGCGGAATTAGGTACAGTTGGTGCCAATTGCCTCCTAGCCACAGACTCTTGCTGGTCCAGAAATTTGTCCTTCTTGGTTCCAACGATGATGATGGGTATATGAGCCGCGAATGCCGCGAGGATGGTAAAGATCTCAACTTCGGACGTCTGAATGACTCGGTCCGTGTCTGTCTGGATGCAAATCCTGATGAGATTAGTCGGTTTCTGTGATAAAACTATGCGCATGGAAACTACCAGATAGCATGAAGGCTCTCTTTTGGGTTGTCAACCGCAGAACGCTTTTTGATGAACTTCTCGAATTGGTCCAACTCCTTGGTATCTCCAGCTTGAAATCCACGTGAGTCGTGTATGATGATCCCAGGATGCTTATCAGATTCGAATGCTTCGTTGATGTCGTGATCACCTTGCTTCATGTGCGATTCAATGGTCTGGTCGTATGATCAGTACAAGAGCGTCGACTGCTTACGGTATGCCGTTGCACTTACCATCGGAACTCCGAATACTTTGTTGATGAGGGTGGATTTGCCAACTCCCGTGCGGCCACATACGAGGATTCGACAGGCCTTCACGTCGCCTTGAGGTGCGGCTTCCAGCATTGTTAGCCAAGGATCCCTCATATCGGAATGCTGTTCGTCGCGGAAACGATCGATGTCCTTTTGGAAAGGTTTCATAGCCAACTCAATCCCGTGGCGTGCGTAGACGTCCATTACAAAGTATACTGAGGGGTGAATGATTGTCCCGAAAGCACCTTTCGTTCAAGTGATGTCAGCCACAAAAGAAGCGCTATAACGTAGAGAGTCAATGTTATTACCATGCTTGCCATCAGAGTAGCCCAGTAGTCTGCCGTTTCGAAAGGGAGTTCGATATGATTGGAACGTGACATGGGGAAAGCCTGGATTCAACCGGATGATGTGCCGTATTGGCTCGTTTGCGTTTGACTCGACGATATTATCCAGATCTTGTGGTGTGCTTGGGCTCGTCGGGCTCATGGGACTTGTCGGGCTTGATGACGAATTCATTGACTTTTTCTTCCCGAAAAGTCCTCGCATAAAGCCTCCTTTCTTACGATGAGCATCGCTTTCGCTATGGCGTCTGTCCGTACTGAGGCCATTGATGGTCGCAGTCGGTTCCTTGATCGTCGGAGAAGCGTTGGCAGTCGTCTTCGACCTGTCAAAGCGAGGCTTCTTCTTCGTCAGTTTCTTGGCCAGCGTCTGCATATTTCCATGATTATGCGATTGTCTCAGGTCCTGCATCTCAACTTTGATGCCGTTTGCATACACGTACTCCCAAATCATGTCAGTTGTGCTTTTTTCATCAAGTACTACTCCCAGCTTCCGAGTCGGGAAGACCAAAGCCTGAGGATCCTCTATAAGCGACGTGTTAGGGTTATGCTGTAGTATGAGACCTTTGTGCTGACTCTCGGTCAACAACCACTGCAGAGGATACAGAGAGAGACCATCATCTCTAGCTCCACCTCCAATATCTGCATGCGCCCCTACAAACCATGCTTGAATCAAGGAACGACCATTGATTGAGTCCTTGTCAGTGACGTTACCATACATCTCAGGTTTGAAATGCGACCGGGTATCGTTCAACGCGAGCGCATGTCGAACATGTCTGATGGAATCGTGGAAAGTCAATGATTGCGCTGTTGAGTCAAGATCGCTGTTGACTCGCTTGACGGTGTCAAGAAGACCAAGAAAATTGATTCGCGGACATTTTCGCGATTTTTGAGTACTGTCGCGGTCAGCTAGATACAATCGCGGTTTCACGACATACTGACTGAAGGTAGTAGAGCTGTTCTATGGTCAGTAAAATCATGACCAGTGTCTTTATGATTAATTTACCTTGCCCGAGTTTTCCCTGACAAAGCCCTTCTGAATAGCCTTGTGCAAATTCAAAGCCGTCTCGTAGGTTTTGTCGAAGTGATCATCGTATACTAGAGCACCGATCTTGTCTAACAGTCCAGCGACCGCAGTCACAACATCTTGTAGTGTCAGAAGCCGTCGCAAATCGCTCACCAGGATGAAAGGACTCACATGCACCACGGCTGAAGCCGTAGAACCAGAGCTCGTCTTCTGGACTTTGTATGTTTTGGCAGCAATACTGCCATGTCCATGAGCACAGTTTCGTAGAGGATCATGCTTCGAGTGACATACTTTGTAAACACGGGCGATCTGCTCTGCGCAACCCTCCCCTGTCACGCCACAGTTGAACTTCTCAAGAGGCCTCTCATTGGTCCCGATACCTGCAAAATACTCGGTGATCTGGCTCTCGTCAACATAGCAAGAACTATCAATGGCAGGGATGCACATTCACCTGCTCGACCGGTTCGACATCGTCGTTGTTGACTACGCCGCCACCGATTGCCGCAAAAATTCGAAAGACATTACTGTTGTTTCCGTGTCCTTGTCCTAATGTCTGTGTTAGTATCCCGGGCGAAGAACGGAAGATAGCTCATGGTGACCTTCTTGCCCATCAGCGTCGTACCAAGTTCCATCAACGCACGCCACGATGCGTCTTCTTGGTCGTTGAGACATGGCAATGATGGCGCCAAAGGATAGCGCGCCAAAAAACCAAGTGTGCAAGAATGAATGTCAAAACGCACTGTGGGCGAAAATATTCCTCGCTCGTCGCCTGAGGCAAGCTGGCTTTCTAAAGGATGGCTAGCATAAGAGCGAGCGCGAAGAGACTTGCTGACATATGTAAGCGAATCCTTGACAGCAATAGTTTTCTCATCATATAACGCCCCGCCATACATAGTAGCATGTGCGTACTGCTCCGTCTAGCATGTGGCTTGCAGATGACATGGGTCAAGCTTGAACGCTACGACTTTCCAATAATCTCAAAAACGAGACCATACGGTGTAAAAGGTGCTGCACAAACAATGTTGGCCACGAGACTACCGTGCAAACATACAAGGAAGTTTCCAGCCTTCTTGTTCTTGGACTGGTCTCATACAAGAAGTGGCCTCGCTAACATTGATAGCGACGATAGAGCGCTCCCGTCTGTGCTGACCGCCTGGCATGTACCTGGAGCCTTGCAGGAGGATCCTTCAAGGCTGAAGGATTCGAGGGGCGGTTGTTTTGCAGCGTGGGCGGTCTACAGGCCGCGCTATGAAAGATAAATGAGGTTGTGCAATCCATGTATCACGATAAGGAGGGGAGAGATATTTAATGCGCTCGGAGAGTTTCGCACGTCTGAGTCCGGTGTCAACGCCAAGACATGTTTCCCGCCGCATGAATTTCGCCTCCTGAGTCCTTCCTGATTTTCTTCCTGCCACCAGCATTGGGTAAAGTACTGCGCATAATTGTCAAACTCGAAAGTACTTTCTTCGACCTCACTGGACCGCTATTGTTTGATAAGCAATTTACAGGCATGATAGCGCCATGCATGGCTGAATCCATCGCCAAATCCAAACGCCTTCACGCATACTCACGGGACCTCATGCATGCTGCACCTAAAGAATGAGGCTAAGCGACTTGAACAATTCGTGATGATAACTCGCAGCTCCCATTCCTGTATGCGTAACGCTCTCTCGTCTCTCTGATTATATTCACCGGATATATTTGCGATGTCAAATCCCGATGACTATATCGTTGGCTGGATATGTGCCATACTTGCCGAATACACCGCGGCCCAGTTGTTACTCGATAGAGAGCACGCGTCGCCACACCATAGATCACCGAATGACACTAATCACTACACCCTTGGCGAAATCTCAGGCCATACGTCGTTATGGAGGTCCTCTCTGATGGCGAATACGGCGTGGGCTCCGCGGCTAGTGTGATCACCAACATGCTCAACAGCTTCCCCAACCTCCGTATCAGCCTCATGGTCGGTATCGGAGGCGGCGCACCCACCAAACAGAACGACATACGCCTTGGAGACGTCGTCGTGAGCTCGCCCAAGGATGGAAAAGGTGGCGTGTACAGCTACTGGTGTTTGGTTGATACAAGGTAAGGAGTACCAGGTCTGGAAAACACGTCCGCACTCCTTCCTATGGCTTTGTGGCATCTCTGGTAGTGGAAAAACAATACTCAGCTCAATCATCCTCCGGAATCTTCTTGGAGGAACGCCGGACCACGTCGGATATTTTTACTTTGATTTCAACGACCAACGAAAGCGGTCACTGGAGGACATGCTTCGTTCTCTACTCGCACAGCTTTATCGGAAGATCTCAACCGCGTCACAGTCGTTAGACAAAATGTGTAGTTCGAATCTACACGGAACTCAACAACCGAGTCTGCAGCAGATGCAAGACACCTTTAAGATCATAGTGAGCAGTCTGGGCGATGTCTTCATCGTAATGGATGCGCTTGACGAATCCAGTTCACCCAGCGAGATTCTTGCCTGGCTCACAGGAATACGCAGTGCTCAGTATCTTGGTCTCCGTCTGTCAGTGACATCCCGAGCAGAGGGTGATCTAGAGCCTGCTATAAGAAAATGGCCTGTCAGCTCTGAAGTCCTGGTCTTGCCCCAACAAAGCATAAATGAGGACATTCACACCTATGTAGATGGCAGAGTTCAGACTGAAGAATTCGAGAAGTGGAGATCTCAACCAGGTTTACAAGAGCTTGTAGTAGCCGAATTCACAGTCAGAGCAAACGGCATGTAAGTCAACAGTCGCATCACAATCGGTCTAGACGTTAATTTGCCGCTAGGTTTCGCTGGGCCGCATGCCAAGTGGATGTGCTCAAGAACTGTTACAACAGACCGAACATTGAGAAAGCCTTGAAAGATCTCCCAAAAATACTGCACGATACACATGCGCGGATGCTTGCTACTGTTATTGCTAGCCCTCAGTGTCGCGAAGCAATTACTGCTATCCAGTTTCTTTTATGGTCCAAGGGTATACTCCACGTGGATGCGATCCACGATGCAATTCTCGTCCGGCCCGAGAAGTGCCCTGCATTCGACAAAGCTGATCGGTATTTTGATCCACTAGATGTTTTGAAGCTCTGCTCCAGTCTGATCATTGTTGTGGCTTCTTCTCAACACCATGTCGAGAGTCCTTATGGATATTCAGGCTCCACAGGATTTGGCGTACAGCTCGCACATGCCTCTGTCAAAGAGTATCTGCTGTCGGACAGTGTCATCTCGCCATTCAAAGAGCAGCTCGCGGAAGATCGCGCTAGAACCATCATAGTACGCGCATGTCTCGGCTATTTGTCTTCACTAAGTGACCCCTCGTGTGTGTTGGGGTACGTCATGGCAGGATATCCGTTCGCCTATCATGCATCAAGATTTTGGGCGAGTCATGCAAGGTTGATCGAGGGCAAAGACGAGGAAACACTGCAGATGATCCTGGATTTCTTCCAAAACAAATCAAAGTCTTTCGAGACCTGTTTTGAGTTGTTCTGCATCAAAGCTCTTGACAATCTGGATCGCAGACGCCGTAGCCCCTTATGTTTTGCCGCTTACGAAGGATTGACGGTGTCATGCAAGCATCTCGTCAAGACGACCGATAACCTCGCCTCCGATGGAATCCTTGACGACGCTCTGGTAGCTGCCTCAATACGAGGACACTCAGACATCGTCCGGCTTCTTCTAGACAATGGCGCTTCCCCTGATGCCATGGGTGGGGGCTTCACAGCTGGGAGTGCTTTGAAACTTGCTGCTGTGCACGACAAGCAAAAAATCGTCGAGCACCTAGCCAGTTGACGGGCACATTTAGATGACCCAAAGGATGACGGCAGCGCGTTGCATGGTGCTTCACACGCGGGGCTAGTGAACATTGTGATGTGCCTATTGGATCAGGGCGCCAACGTTAAGTTCAAAAGTGGCGAGTATAGATGTGCACTCATGGCAGCCGTGAGAGAGGACCGAGAGGAAGTCGTCGCCGCGCTACTGTCACGTGGAGCCAATCCCCTTTCTATCCACGTGAGGACTAATGCACTACAGGTAGCTTCGGACTCTCGGCTAAGAATCTTGCGGATGTTGGTTGATGCAGAGGCAAGAGGAAGGGCAAACTGCCGCGATGATATTAGCCCACGTAGTTCGATGGATTCAGACGACTTTGTCCCAATGCCTTCCAGGAGCGCTCCCAAAGTCGCCCGCGAGACCGCCAGGCCGCCTTTGTCCATACTCGGCAGATCCCATTCTTGCCTCCTGCGAGAGCGTCATATCATCGCTGGTGTCTTGGTGGATAATATCTTCCAGTTGAGGACACCGCCAACAGATCCCTCGTATACAGCAGGTGTTGACTGGCCTTCAATCCTAGATTCCGCCATTAGCGCAGGTCACAGATCTGTGGATAAGCTATTGTTCGCCAGCGATATCGCTCTGGAGCTTCGTGGCAGCTTTGAGTCCTTGCACACCGCTGTAAAAAAATGGTAGGACGTCAATAGCAAAGATGTTGGTCGGATACGGTGTGTCTGTCAATTCTGGCTACAATGCTCGTCCTGGAGCTCTCCACCTGGCCGCAGCAGCAGGGAATCTGGACCTGGTTGACTTCCTGCTCAAGCATGGCGCAGAAGTTGACGGAAGTTAGGACTCGTACTGGACGCCTTTGCAGATAGCTTTGTCCGAAGGGTAAGCGGCAATTTCTCGGAGGCTTCTTGAAAGTGGCGCCCGTATCGAAGCTTCAAGGAGAGCATTTAGGCTTCCACCAGAAGACGGCTTCGAGTATCAACAAGCTCTGCTTCGAAACTTGCAACCACACAACAGACTTGGGAGACGAAGGAAAGCCTCAAACGTGACGAGCGGTATTTGGGACTGGCAAGACAGTGACTGAACTCGACTAATACATGAAGCGCCTGACCAAGTATCAGGTGATGACAACTGACCATAAGACAACTCCTACATTAGCTTTGCTTCTGAGGTTGATCAACGCCGGGGACTTTTGCTCTTTTCTCATAGATTCATCACGATATAACACTTTAGCTTTGTTCGGGTATCTCATTATCTGATCTGATACTGCGCTACCTCAATCTGGCCAATTTGAGTATATCATGCCTGTAGAAGAACTCCCTATTCCTCTTTCCAAACACATACATAGGAATGCTCAATGCACAAATCCCAATCTCTATACTCCCGAAGATGATAAAGATCTTCTCAAACCCTCTGTCAAGTACCCATGTATAAGCATAATACGCCAATACAAAGGAAAACAAATTCTTGAAGATGATCAGGCAGGTGAATGTTTCAATGGCGATATCGCGATGTGCGTCCAATAGATATTGGGCAGAGGCGGTGGCGCCCATGACCATGGAGATGGTAATGCAGGCTAGGAAGATTTCAATGACCACCCAGCCGTACTTCTCGATATTTGCTGATGCGATACCGAAGCCATATAAGCCGATTGCAGAGAAGACCAGTGTAGGGATGACCAGTGCGATGCGAAACTCAGGTTCATATAGACCTCCGTTGCGAACGATGAGTAGTCGAGTCACAAGTTCGGTGTAGATGCCTGCGAGTACCAGACCGATCATAGAGCCAACAAACGCAGCGGTGTACATTTTCCCGGCTTGCTCTTCTGTAAAGAAAAGCGGAGGGCCGAGGAAAATCAAGGCAAGGATTACTCCGACGATCACGGTCCAGCCGATGATGACGCCCTGCATCAAACAACCCCATGCCACTGCTGGTTGTAGAAATAGCGGGAAAGGTCGAAAGAGCAGTTTCAAGAAGCTCTCATCTGTTTTGCGGCCGCTGAAAGGGGCCAGGCGGTGGAGGAACGTGTGTTTCGGCGGAGGTGGAATTGGGTCGTGGAAGGGCACTGGACCCACATTGATGTCGATCTGAAGATAGCGAGGTCGCTGATAAGTTGTTTCGGGAAAGAAGAGGAAGAGCATGACAAAGCCTGCGGCCATGAATATTGCAAGAAAGTAAAAGGACCACTGCCAGCCGAGGTTGTCTCTAGTGGTTATCACTCCGACTGTGAACATCTTTCAGTGTGTGTATTCTCAGAATGTGACTCGTCCATACGTACCACAGACAGGGGTGAGAAATGCAGCGCCAAAGAGGCAGACGTTGGTGAAGGCCATGCGGAAACCTCGTTCGTGGACGAAATAGAGATCACCAACAACATCATTCACCAGCGACTCGAATGGTGCCAGCGCAACCCCTTGCACAATTCTAGCCCAGGTGAGACTTCTGTAATTTAGGTTGTCCGCTGTTGAACCACCCCAGGCTGAAGAAGCCACCATGAGCAATGCGCCAAAGAGAAAGACATGTCTTTTGCCCCATACTCTGGCCAGAGGGACGAAGAGCCAGCTAGCGACTCCAACACCACAGAGATGATATGCGGTCAGAAGTGCTGCATCTTGGAACTTGACTTTGAAAACGACAGCCAAGACGACGGAGTTGGCGGCGACTAATGGTGATGCTGTTGTTGCAATAGCGGCGACAACACAAAGAAGTAGGAGAATCAAGTCTCTTTGCCATAACGGCCAATTCTGTAGCCACATCTTAGTCACTGTTGAGAACACAAGGAGTGGTGAGCCTTACTAGAGGATCGTTCGGATCTTCACTCGGTTGCGGGACCAGAATGATGTTGCCAGTCTTGTCCCTTCTCAACGTCGGATCTCTTTTCCATTTTTGATCCAACACATTCGCGGTTCCTGGTACTTTCTTCGCCCTAGGCTCAAGTATCCCTAGAGCCATGGTGTTATCGACATAGACGTATGACTGGGATCAAAAGAGCGACAACTATATTTCTGATGTAGAAAGGTGGTGGGGCTATTGGTGTTGAAACACAACAAATGACGAAGCAAGGGGTGCTGAGGCATGCCCGGCAACGAGAGCGAAGGCATGTTACCAGATGACCGTATAGCCACGTGTGGCGAACAAAGCCACGGCGATGTCGAAGTCTGATACGCAATACGGTTGGAATGTAAGCGTTCAGGATCTGACAGAGAATTATTCGTCCATGCGGCTGTTCTAGCCACCACTCTTGATTTCGGATACGCGATGTTGATCGAAAGCTTACTGAAACCCAGCGCAAGCTCTGTAGTGTTGATAATCTGGAGTTGCTAGGCTATGCATCGAATTGAGCGTGATATGGAGCTGCTTCGACTCGAACTTAACTCAGAAGCTCGCTGGATTGGAGGCTGAGTATGTCGAACGACTATCGCAGCATTACTCAACGAGCCGACTTCAGCTTGGTTGTCGACCGACCATGCAATTGTTCCTTTCTGGCCTTCTGCCCTCGACAATCCTCCTTTAGGCCCGGTATTCGAAGGGTTTGCCGCGCAGAATTGGTCAAGTCAGACCAATGTGTACCAAGCAGAATTGGATTGTGCTCCAATGTCTTTGACCATGACCGGCAATGTTACCTACCGAGACATGTTCGGTGAACTGTTGGCTAATTTGACTTTTGAGGCTTCTTCGAAGGACGGATGCTCAATCGTCTTCTCGGCCATTCCTGGTTACAACAAGGTTCTATCTGAGGGCGGAGGTTGGTGGGCTCCCTCCCCATATCGGGATCTTTCATCAGATATGAAAACACAAGATGCAAGTGTTGAGACTTGCGCCGGCCGCAGCATGGTCCTCGTTGGTACAGCTCTGGATATGGTGGTCGGTGATCCGTATACTGCCAAGACCCCACGATTCGATGCGGAACTACTGCTTTGTTCAAGCAAATACTTCTCATCCAAGGTAGATGCAACAGTGGCGATCAACCAAACTTCCGTGACGGTCATGTTTGACGTAGACGACTACTACCGCACTCGCAGACCACTTTCCGAAGAAGCTCTCAATCCGTCTTCAATAGAGCAAGCGTTCTTTGCCTCTGGATGGTCGGAAAGATTTGGGCGTAACCCTGATTCACTTTACAACAACGCTGACGCACCTTGGTATGGCGGCCCTCTCTCAGCCATCGCTGCTGGCCATCGCTACAACGAAGACCCTCGCAAACTACAGAACCTGACCAGCCTGCTACCTGACATGAAAGCGATGTTCCAACAATTTTTTGGAGAAAAGTTACTGGAAAGTTGGACGCAAAGCGTAGACCGAGAGTTTTCCATCCCAGATGCGAAAGTGACTGTTACAAAAGCTAGGATCATAGCTAGTGAAGACGTTGGCTTCCCACTTGCCGTCTTGCTGCTCTGCTCCGGACTTCTGATCTCGGGAGTCGCGTATCTAACACGTCTTGAGCGAAGGCCCCTGAATCTAAGCCAAGAACCCGGGAAGATTGAGTCTACTGCTGCCTTGATTTTAGGAGATTCTGTTCTGAGGGAGTTGTTATGCAATACAGATAAGCTATCGCAAGGTATCTTGTCGTCCGGGTTAAAAGGTTGCGTGCTCGGCGTTACCAGAGGCCAGATCTTTGTCATGAGTAATTCAGACAAAAGGCTAATCGAGGGTACGTGTCGGCATTTCTACACAGGAAACAACATTAACACTCAGGCAGCTGAACAGCTTCCGGCAATTCATGACGCACGACCGGCAGTCGTTAGACTACCAGTCGGTGCGTTGTTGACGTGTTTCCTGTTCTCCCTTCTTGCAGGTCTTGCAGTGCTGTACCGTCTCTCTTCCAGTACGGGTTTCTATCAGACGTCTGTTGCCTATCAACTACAGCTGCACATAGCGCAAACGACCGCGACTCTTGCACCTTATACAATCGTTCCAACCTTTTTGGCTATCGGCGCTAAGCTATGGTTCGCGATGGTCACAGATTCTGTTCAAAAATACCAGCCTTTTGTCGCGATGATGGGAAGACCGGCAAAACTTTCCGAATCTATATCGGTTGAGTACCATAATACACCTACTGCATTGGTCTCTCTCAAGGCTTTGAAGTCTTCGCACTGGTTGCTTGCACTTCTAGGTGTCGGAGCTTTTGCGAGTGAAGCTTGTAAGTTCTTCGGAATCTCCACGACAATCGGTATCTTGCTGAAATTCCAAGTTACGGTTAGCATGTCTGCTCTTTGGTACAGAGAACTGAGAGATGCCAGCCGTGTGGCTGATCTATCCCGTGGCCTGAAGATCCGGACCGTTCCAAGCGAGTCAGGTATGAGCGGAAGGAATCATACCCTTCTAAGCTCGAATGATACTCGGGGTCTTTTCATACCTAAGCTTTACGATGTTTCTCTGCAGAACTGGCTTTACAGTGCGACTACTGAGATCACGCAACATGGAGTCACCCCAGCATGGAGCAAAGACACCTGGAGTTTCCTTCCCCTAGATCTGTCCGGCATCGACAATGACATTCGATATGCTAGAGGTGCATTGAACAACAACACGCAAATCCGCAACCTAACACTTCAAACGATAGGACTGAAGGCCTCTTTGGATTGCCATTCCCTGAACTACACGTCTGACCCACCTTTGTGGCTTACAGAGCTCGACTTCTTGCACAGCCCGATAAGCAATGGTGTCTCCTTGTGGAATGATACCAACCGTCCATTGATACTGGATCTTGGCTATACATTGAAGAATTTCTCCAGTAAAACACTCGATCTGCAATCGATAAATTGTTGCGCTAATGACTCAATGGGACAGATTGGTGACGCTGTCGTTGGATATTGGTCGAACGCTTATGGACCGGAGCTAACATCCACCTGGATTCACGGTCGTCCAATTCAAGGTCTCTACACACCAAATGATGACTCACAACAAGAGTTGTTTGTGTGGCAACAGGCACCACAGATGAGCGCTGTCAGCTGTAAGCCGCGGATTGAGGCAGCGAAGTCACTCGTCACAATCGACATTGAGACCGGTGTTGTGTACGAGTACGAGATAATCGGCACATTGCGCAATGTAAGTGAAGCTTGGTCGTGGCCTTACAGTCAGAAGAATATCACTCGTGACACAACCACGTGGGATGATGACGGGACATATCCTTCTTTCGAAGACGCGGTGCGAGTGAATGCCAGGTGAGCGTCCTAAGTGCACTAGAATGACATTTGCTGAACCCAAATCAAGCTGGGGCTATCTGTTCTGGGACGCTGTTATCAACTCGGGTCAACAAGGAGCATGGTTTCGGTTCCAGGATCCTGGACTCAACGTCGATCTCATGTCTTACTCCATGTTGCATCTTGCCAACGACAGCCGAGAAGCACTACTCGATCCTGAAATACTTGCGGAACATGCCAGTACGACATTTGGCATCTTCTTCAAACACTTTGCAAACTGGAACATCACTTGGGACGCTGATTGGACGGGATATGTATACGAGAAGGACGTTCCGTCCAAGATCGACGTTACAATCAGTGTGCCGACCGACCAATTGCTCATGTCACCAGTCGCGGCCATTATGAGTATGTCTATCCTGGTCTTCTTGATTTTCGTCACCGTCATCATGTTTACCACGAATCGCCACAAGTACAAAGCGATTCCTAGGGATGTCAACACGTTAGCCAGCATACTCGGCTGGGTTTATGCGAGCGATCGACTTCTAGCTTGGGCGGAAAGCGCGGCGCCGTCGAAGCCATGGTATCAAGCCTTGTTCTCGAAAACATCACCTCTTGCAGCACAACACAGAGTGAAGATGGGTCCATTCGTAGATTCTGCTGGCAATGAGAGATGGGGTATCGAACTGGTGGTTACCGAAGTGGTTGATGCTCTAAAAGAAGACAAGGCAAAACACCAGAGATTTCTTGGGGGATATGCTGGCGAGTCAATCGAATTGCAACATATCGATCACACAGCTATCGATGGGAATGGAGATCTAGGCGCTCACGAGAGATTGCTGAGTCTCTCCAACCTTGAATCGGAAACCATGGCCGATGCACATGAGAGTGTTTACGAAGTCGAGCACGAGCACCCAAGAAGAGCGTCTCATGGTTACCCTAAGACTTCATCCGGCGGGGGACAACTGGACAACTCTACAGCTGATTAGTCGAGCGACACACTCGTCGGATGAGGAATCGGAGGACTTCAGACTAATACAATGAGATGTTTTGTTACACTGTCCTTCTTCGGCGTCCTGGTATTTGGTTTGCGAACGGCTACATAATCTCGCGGGAGACACAAAAACGTATGTCTTACGGAGCACGAGTCTGAGGTCCTGATTCAATGAGCCCGGGTTGTCGCAAAAGTCAATAATATCACTACAGAGTGAAAGAAGTCATTTGTAAAGAGCTCTGCGATATGCCGGAGGCCTCACCCGTGCCTGCGGACTTACTCTTGCTCTGAAGAAACCGAGCAAGTTCCAAATTCGGTCCATCATATCCCTCCATCGCAGCTTGAACCGCATTCCCACTTGCACCACCCTGAGTATCCACATCAGCGCCATGCTCGAGCAAAATCTCGACAATCCTCCTAAACCCTCTATACGCCGCCGCTTGCAATGCAGTACCATGGAATCCAGCAACAGGTGCATTCGGGTCTGCACCTTTTGACAACAATAGCAGAACTGTACTTTCAAACCCTGCTTCCGAGGCAACTTGCAGTGCAGTGCCGTAAGTGCCTCCGATGAGATTGACATCTGCTCCGTAGTGATCTATAAGTGATTCGATGATATCGTCATTTCCTTCTCCATCAGCAGCAGCTTGTAATGCGTGTCCAAACATGCCGTGGGAGGTATTAGGGTCCGCGCCATGCTCGAGCAGTATTCGGACTAGATCTTTATTCGTTGGCGTGGTAGCAGCCGCTTGAAGCGCGTTTTCAAAGCTTCCGCCTTGAGCGTTAACGTCTGCGCCTTGAGAGATAAGTAGTTTTGCTATTTCCGTGTGGGTTGGAGTGTTGTGAATAGAGGCTACTTGTAGCGCGTTGCCGAATCGACCCCCACGAGCATTTGGGTCTGCGCCGTGGGAAATGAGGAGTTTTACTGTCTCGAGATGGCCTTTGCTTGATGCGGTATACAGGGCTGTACCTTCATCTCCGTCATTGCCGGTCGACGCGTTCAGGTCGATGCCAGTGGTAACCAGTTCCTCAATCTCATCTAATCGATTTTTGGAAGCTGCATCATACAGCAAACTTGCGTTGCATCTCTTTCGGGTAAGATAGGTACGCAGGGGGAACTGTGCTGCAGTCGAGGTGGGCGTGAGTCGGATTTATCGAAGGAGTTGCGATACGAAATGTTTAGGCAGCAGTAGCGCTATACGAAGCCTTTGACGCCATGATGTGCCAAGCCAGGTGAGGGTCATCGCGCCGCTGCCTTGTGTACAAGGCTACAAGCCAGCCACAAAGGCGAGATCAGACATTGCGATTTTGAATACACGCCATCGCTTGTGGTTTAACGTCACGAAGCGTGGTTGTGTTGACATCGCAAGAAACGATCATACGTCAATCAGCCACCCGTTCTTCTCTGACAGTCTCGAGCCGGAAAGCAAGATGGCCTTGATGCTTTGAACTTCAGATCGGCTGAGACCAAGTGTCAATAGATACTGTTCGATGCCGCCGTGTTTCGTCTCGAGATGTTGTTCCAAAGCATTGACGTAGTCCGGTAGTGGCTCGGCCCAATCGTCGGGGTAACATGAGGCTCTAAGCTCCTCCAGTCGTTGTTGCCTGACTCCTGAAGATGCCTGGTAGGTTTGCGCATAGTCGAGATATATGCTTTGCCGATCCACATGGAGTAGAAGCATAGTCATGGAAACAATCAACGATACCATCTCACTGCCCCACTTGTTTAAGATCAAGATAGGATATGATGATGGATTTGCCAATATCTTGAACACAGCTTTGACCTGCGGGAACGAATGGTCGATGATTGCTTTCGGTGTAAACATGCGATCCTTGGACATCTTCGCACTGGTAAGTTTCTGCCAGCTTTTAATACCAGTCGCCGGTGAGATGGCAATGTGAGCCAAGCCTTTGGTCCTCTCCCACAGACCAGTCTGACTGAGCACAAATCTGCCAAATTGTGGACCGCATAAGTCGATATAGTGGTTGTTGAGGCCGAGTATGCTGGTATGAGCTATCTTCTCTGGATATTGGAGCGCAAAGTCGGTGTCTTGTTTGCCAGGCAGCAGCACCGTACTGATCATAGGCCATGGCTGCCTTTATAACGTCAACATGCACCCAGGATCACTCGAGCGGAGTGTAACTCACATGCCTCTCAAATCAATGATGGAGCGTATGCGATATTGCTCACGCAGAGCGTCCAGGTCCTTCAGAGACGCATCGTCTGCGATGCAAGTTTAGCTGTCGGCTTCTAACGATATTACAGGCGTAACGCATACCAATGTGAGCACTCCTGAAAATGAATCCTGGCTTAACTGTATTGATCAAGCTTGAGATATCGCGAAAATTCTTGACTGTTGCCAGAGCAGATGCTTTCTCCCCTTGATGATCCATTGCGGTCGATGTTATTTCAAGTCGCCTCATTATGCGCGACCGGTCTTCTTATAAGCCAGCGCTGGAACATGGTGCAATCCTTCCGCGGAGCATTGAATAGCCCGGCCAGAAGAAGAACAGTGATGATTGGCTTCTAAAGGAGCGGGATTGGGATGATGATGTTCTTGCGGGAATACGACGGCTATAACGGCCGGCCAAGCCTTCTCAGCTTACTCAGCCATAGTTCGCCGATCTTGTCTGAGAAGATACCTACCTAGCTCTTCAACCTCCGCTTTCCGCGTCTGCTTGCACCACATGTATAGACAACAACAAGATGATTGAGGCAACCAACTGCAACAATCTCCATTTTTTTGCTCCGAAGTTGCTTGGCGAACGCGACACCAATCCTGAAACCTCGAGCTACTGGGTTGCTGGAGGCTGATAGGTGATTGAAAATTGGCGATTAGGGACCGACAAGCATGGCTGCGGAAGACATCTCTGAAGAATTTGCGAGAGATTGTAAAGACTGTTGGGTTGAGAATGTGATTGTGAGAGATTACGGTGAAATTGCTCTGCGTCATGCTGTAGCTCCAGCGTAAGCACTAATGTTGCGTTCGCAAACAAATCCATTGGTAAGGAAGTCGCGACGTGACTACACCAAGATCCGGTCGCCGTGCCTTCCACGGTTGCTTGCGTCAAACAAGCGAAGTCGCTCCAAACAGCAGCTCGCAACATCGAGTATATCCGTTCTACATAAAGCAACAACATCGCCCCCAGACTCCCAAAGATTGTAACAAGGCAACATGACCTCTTCAGTTACCCTCCCCAGCGCGAACTCCAATGTCACGCCCTTCACAGTTCGTATCTCGGATGACGGTCTCGAGCAGCTCAAAGCACTGCTGTGCATCACACCCATCGCAAGTCAGACCTACGAGAGTAGTCTGCCAGATGCGGACCGCAAATTTGGCATACGACACGACTGGTTTCTGAAGGCCATTAAAGAGTGGAGAGACACGTTCGACTGGTGAGTGTTGAACCGTTCGTCAAAACAGCTCTATCTCAATCATGTTCAGGCGTAAGCATGAAGTATACATGAACACCTTTGATCACTCCCATATGAACATCGACGACAAGGTCGGTAACTTCCATACCCATTTCGTGGCCATGTTTTCGAAGAAGAAAGATGCTGTACCTCTGATGTTGCTTCATGGCTGGCCAGGCAGCTTTCTGGAGTTTCTTCCTACGCTGGACAAGTTACGCAAGAGATACCTGGCCGACGATCTACCGTATCACCTCATCGTACCATCCCTCCCAGGTTACGCCTTCTCAAGCCCTCCTCCTGTCGACAACGATTTTGGAATTGAGGATGTCGCAAGAGTGATGGATCTGCTCATGCTCAAGCTGGGCTTCGGAGATGGATATATGGTGCAGGGTGGAGATGTTGGAAGCAAGATTGCCAGAGTCATGGCTGTGAAGCATGATACGTGCAAAGGTAGGTGACATGCAACTACTTTCGGAGCCATGCTAACATTCACAGCTATTCACAGTAAGTTGCAGGACGAAACTAACTATTGTAATACTGACAAGACAAGTCAACTTTTGCATCATGGAAGACTGCCCTGATGACATAAGCAACATGGACTGCTCTGCAACCGAGGAGGAAGGTCTGCAGAGGGGACGCGAGTTCCTCAGGACCGGCAGTTCGTACGCCGTTCAACATGCCACAAAGCCGAGCACGATCGGTTTCGTGCTCTCAAGTAATCCTGTCGCTTTGCTAGCTTGGTAACTTTTATGGATCCCTTTGGCAGGCTCAGCACTCATCAAAATCTAGGATCGGTGAAAAATACCTCGCTTGGACTGAAGAAGACCCACCTGTGTCCCTGATTCTTGAGTCTGTCAGTCTGTACTGGCTCACCCAATGTGCTGCCACATGTCTCTGGCCATACCGCATCGTAAGTGACTACTAAAGCTGATCCTCGACTCCAACACCAACAATCTCTTCGTAGTTCTACACGCCCGGCGTCAACGGCAACCCGCACAACATGGCCAAGTACAAGATCCCCGCCTCGAAGCCGTTCGGCTATTCTTACTACCCTCATGAGTTGTACCCAGTTCCCAGATCATGGGCCGCAACTACAGGTAATCTGAGCTTCTTCCGTGCTCACGAGAAGGGCGGACATTTTGCTGCTGTTGAGCAGACTGAGGCGTTCTTGAAGGATCTTGAAGAGTTTGTGCAGGAAAGTCGTGGAGCTGCTGGATTTGATGACTCGGAGTGAGAACAACACCCACTCCCGAAGGCCATGATTGGCCAATTATAACCGGAACACGTCGCCGGCGACTCACCGGTTCCCATTGCTGTCTGATGCAGTACCGTAGGAAGACTAGTAATTTTAGCCGAGTCTTGGCAAGTGCCGATCAGGGGTCTTTTACCAACAATCATCATGAATTTGCAGTCATTCTACCTTCACTTCTTATCCGTTCGCATCTGAAGAAGTGCAAAACAAAAGCTGGTCAAGAGTCTTCGAGTACTCTGTGGCCATCTGAAAAGCTGCGATAGTTGTAGGGTGACAGCAGTGATCAACATGGCGGGAACGTTACGGTCCGAGCATATGCAGGTCAATATAATCGCGAATCCTTCAAGAATCCTTCTATTTTCTTGAAGAAAGTTGTTGTCTTTCTTTGTCTTCCTCCTCTCAATCACAGGAAGTCGGAGACTACCTCTTGTATTGAACCAAACATGCAGGGCACTTACGATCTGGTGGTCATTGGAGCAGGTAAGCCAACGCAGCACTCTCAACATTGCGCAAACGCCAACTGAATTCCATCAGGTTGGTATGGCCTTGCTGTCGCTGCCACGTATCTTCAAGTTAGCCCCGATGCTACAATCTTTGTTCTCGAGGCTCAGTCGACTGTGGGTGGAGTATGGAGTAAGGAACGCCAATATCCGGATTTGAAGTCCAATAATATGCTCGGTACATACGAATATCCGGACTTCCCGATGGACACGGAAACCTACGGAGTCAAGCCTGGCGAACACATTCCTGGACATGTGATCCATCGCTATCTCAGCGACTATGCGAAAAAGACTGGAGTCTACGCGCGCATCCAATTCGAGACCAAAGTGCTCGAAGCCTCTAGAAATTCGAATGGAGAAGGATGGACTTTGACCACCGACTCATCCAACCTGGCCACGCTATCCACGAGAAAGCTCGTCGTAGCCACCGGTCTAACCTCCGAACCTTTCATCCCTTCCTTCACCGGCGCAGAACTCTTCACAACATCCAACGGCCTCCTGATCCACTCCCGCAGTTTTAACAAACACACTTCCCGTTTGTTCGACAAGTCCACCTCCGTGACCGTCCTCGGCGGCTCAAAATCAGCCTGGGATGTCGCATACGCCTGCGCTTCCCGTGACGTACCTGTAAACCTCGTCATTCGCTCCTCAGGCCAAGGACCAACTTGGATGGCACCACCCCACGTAACACCCTTTAAAGCATGGTTGGAAAAACTAGTCCATCGACGCTTTTTGACCTGGCTTTCCCCCTGCATCTGGGGCGATGAAGATGGTTTTTCTGTAATCAGAAAGTTTTTGCATACGTCGTGGTTGGGCAGGAAGGCGGTGGATGCGTTCTGGTGGGTTCTTTCCTCCGATGCTAATGCGTTGATGGGGTGGGATAGGCATCCGGAGACGATAAAGTTGAAACCTAGACATTCGGCTTTTTGGACGGGGAGTGGATTGGGGATACTGAATTTCGAAGGTGATTTTTTGGGGTTGGTGAGGGAGGGGAAAGTCAAGGTGTTTTTGGCTGATATTGATGAGTTGGGAGAGGGTGTTGTGAGGCTCAGTGACGGAACGGAGTTGATCACTGATGCTGTTGTTTGCGCGACTGGGTGGAAAGCACGTCCGCCGATCAAGTTTTCTCCTGAAGGTATGGATGCGGGATTGGGTCTGCCCAGTAACGCGGCGCAGATGTTTTCGCAAAAAGACATCGCGACAGCTGACGCAGAGATCTTGTCTCGCTTCCCGAAGCTGCGAGAACAGCCCAAGACGCCTATTCCCGGTGGCGACACTTCTGCCGACGACACGAATCAGCCCTTCACTCTATACCGCTTCATAGCACCGCCCAAACATATGCTAGAGGGCAACGACATCGCTTTCGCAGGCATGATAACTACAATCTCCACGCCTCTGTGCGCTTACCTTCAAGCACTCTGGATAACCGCATACCTCTCCAACACTCTTTCGCGCCTGCCCTCCTCAGCCCTTGAAGCCGAGAAGACTGCTCTGCTACACTCAAGGTTCGGAAGATGGAGATATGCTTGTGGGTATGGAGCCAGATTTCCGGACTTTGTATTTGATGCTGTGCCCTACCTGGACATGTTGATGAGAGATTTAGGGATCAAAGAAAAGAGGAAAGGAGGATGGATGAGTGAAATCTTTGAGGCGTATGGACCGGAGGACTACAAGGGTGTCGTCGGTGAGTGGAGCGAGATGCAAAAGAAGCAGCAATAGTGTTAGATTATGCATGTGCCGGCATCGAATTCGTTGAACAATCATGTGGACTCGTAGCTGTGCAGCTCCACTGAGTCCATAAGTAGGTTTACTTGCGTGCTTGATAACTGTGAGCGATTCGGTCAGAGCCGCCGTGTTATCTGGAATAGGCTCCCCCGTTGAAGGCTGAAGCCTAAGCACATGTCATCCAGAACTCGCTGTTAGAGCGAGACAGGCGGTCTGTATGTATCCTTCTGGACGGTCGTATTCGCAGAACCACGATGGAGCCAACAGTAGAATAATCCTCAGTTCCGATAGTCCCGGGCTGCGAGAGTCGCGTTGGGTCAGAGTGATACTCCTGGACGTGAATCTGGCGTGGCAGATTAGATGTAGTGATTAATTGGTAAGCTGCTTCAAGCCTCAGGAACGTGTCGAATCATATATGAAACGGTTTGTTTCGTCATCAAAGGTTATTGAAGCCTCAGGCCCCATGTGACCAACCGAGAAGGAGAGTGCCAAAATGAGAGCATATTTGACGATAGGTAGGCGGATGGCCCAGTACGGAGAGAGTCCATATAACTTGCGATGAATATAGAACAGCGTGCAACTGCTCTAGAAATGTTGGGTACATTACCTACCACGTGTTGACATGTGAGAGTATGCGACCTCATCTGCTGCTGATTAACTACTTGCCAAACTTTATATCTTGACCGTTGGACTCGTTCGCAGGTGACAGGACGGAAAGTGCCTTGTTCTGTGCGTCGTGCCGACAGCGAGACGTCAAACGTGCGACACGAGAAAGCAGTTTGAAGCATATACACGCATCGAGCCTCTCCCGCTTTCGACCTTCCCATCTCCATTGCGTTCCGCTCGCAAGCCGGCCGATCAGACCCATCGTAACGAGCGCTGGAACAACGTTAAGAGATGGGTCAAGATGACAAGACGATACAGGACTCGACCGACAATGCTCTATAACGACAGCGTAGCGACGATGGCTTTCGACCATTCTTCGCACTCTTATGTTGCAGACGTATGGACATGTCTTTTGCTGTTCAATTCGAATTCCGCGTGCAAGTTGGCGTGATGCACGCCTAGATACGTACCGAAGACAAGCAAATTGGAACTGCACGCCACGACAGTGCCAATCGATATCGATACTCTATCACGTCTAATGGGGCGCCATGCAGGACAAATACCAGACGCCGAATTCCAACCGCTCTCCGATTCGGTATTGTACACGGACGGGTTCATGCAATTGTGGATCGTGAGCGACTCTGTTCGTCTTGCGATCGACAGTTCTACGATTCGGCCATTGTAATGCCGTATGCCGAAGAAGCTCTTACTACAGGATCCTTCTAACGGTTTTACTGCTCTAGACGTCGGGCAGACTTCATCTTCCAGAATCGGACCCCTTGTGGGGAACTGCAGGGCCAGAAGGCAGGTAACCTGGGGAACAAACTCTGTTTGCCGAAGATGTCTGAACCGTCTCCTCTGGATATGAACTCATGTACAGGGTAGGTCTGGTTGCGGTTGAAGGTAAGAAAAGTGTTACCCGTATTCAGATCTGTATTGAGTCGACGCAATGAATTCTTCTGTAGTATGCTACAACACCGGTACATGCTGAACAGCAAAGGTAGGCTGTGCTATATTCTTAGCAAATGACACATGTCTAAGACCTTACTACCTTTAAACAGCAGGACGTTGTGTAGGGCATAACGGTGATATGAAAAATCCGACGCCACGACCTAACGGTCTTCTAGATCACAACGTCAACATGCCCGAACCTCTTCTCTGGCATCATAGCATCTACCCAGCCAAGTGGTTTAGTACGTGATCAGCAAACGATCTACTGATTCACCGACGATGCGATACCAGAACCGGTGGGGACGGCTTTCACTATCAATTTTTTCGCTGAAACATTCGGGCGTTCTGGTCAACTCGCCTCATATATAACTATGCTTTCGCCATACAGTACCCCCGTACGGTGCGATCTCCTAGCAATCTCCAACAACCCAAAATGCGTTTCATCGACACCGCCATCCCGCTCTTTGTGGGTTTGTCTGCTCTTGCCGAAGCGCAGGATGTTGACTTCGGCAAAGTCTACTCGGTTAAGCCGCAATTGAAGTCGGCCAGCAACACCGGATCATCGACATCGTCAGTGAACACAGCCTCGACTGCCTCCTCCATCGTCTCGGTCTTAAGTTCTCGCCATGCTGCAACTATGGTGCCTTCGGGTACGTCTTCTTCTTCTTCTCAGAAGTCGTCAAGCTCTGCCAAGGCTAGTAGCAGCTCCAAGTCATCGAGCTCTGCCAAGTCAAGCAGCGCATCCAAATCATCGGCTGCCTCTTCCAGGCAGTCATCGAGTAGTGCACAGAGCAGCTCCAGCAAGTTATCGAGCAAGTCATCTTCTTCGGTAAAAGCACCCACGACCTTGAGCACACAGAAGGCCACCAGCTCGACGAAACAGTCATCATCCTCCACCAGCAGTAAGACTTCTTCATCTTCCGCTGCTGCGACCAACCTTTGTCCTGCTGTCAACAACAAGGATATCACCGACTCCAAAGGCAAGGTGTACACCATCAAGTGTTCCTCGGATACCAATGTCGGCTCATTCACCAGCAAGTCGGCCACTAACTCCTACACTGATTGTATGACTATTTGCGATACCACCTCTGGATGTGTTGCTTTCTCGTATGTCGGTGGTGATAACGGAAGCGGCTCAGGCACGTGTTGGATGAAGAATTCAGCTGGCAGCGCCATCGCTGCTGGCAAGAACTATGTTGCAGGCTTCTTGAAGTCAGCCACTGTTAACAAGGGCAAAGCATCTATTTCCAGCAGCAAAAAGTCATCTTCCTCATCCAAGATGGCTACTTCATCAAAGAAGGCTTCCTCGTCTTCGGCCAAGGTTAGCACTTCGGTCAAGAAGGTCACTTCAACTTCCAGCAAGCGATCTACGTCAACCTCTACCAAGTCAAGCTCAACCAAAGTCAAGCGTGCAACAGCTACTACTTGCTCCAACCCAAATTCAATCCTCTACAACTACGCCCCTAACCCCAACACACCCACTCAATTCTTGGTTGACTCAACCCTGGCTGCCTTGTCTGCTGCACAATGGTATCCTCCCGCCGGTTACAGCACTAGCTTCACTGGACAGTTCGGTGGTCTTTTCGCACCGAACTATCTCGGCTACCAACAGCTCTCTTCCTATAACACTAGCGCATGTGCTGCCTACTGCAATGCCCGCTCTGACTGCAATGCTTTCAACATTTACTTCGAGCGCACGCCTGTCTTCATTCCCGATGACTCTTGCCCGAGTCCCAACGCTGCTGCGACCATCACTTGCGCACTCTACGGCAGCTCCGTCGATGCTTCGACTGCCACCAACATCGGCCAGTACCGTAAGGACTTCATGGTTGTCATCCAAGGATCTAATGGCTACAACCTCAACCCTGCTCCCGCTTCCGTTTCGTCGTTCCAAGGTCCCAATGCTCTTGATGCGGTCGCTTACAGCAGCGGTATCTACTTGGCTCAGCAGTACTTTTCGACATACGATGTTACACAGTGCAGCGCTGCTTGTACCGCCTATACAGCAAAGTCGAAGTCGACTGCTCAGAGCAACAAGGCTTCGACCTACTCACCTTGCAACTACTTCAACGTCTTCAACTTGACGTTGAATGGACAGTCGCAGATGATGGGATGTTATTTGTTCAGCACTTCGGATGCCCAAAACTACGACACCTACAGAACCGCAAAGGGCAGCGATGGTACCGTCTACAATCTGACCAACTCGTACGGATATGCTCTCTATCCCCAAGATAAGGGTCTGACCAGTGTCACTTGGTCTGCCGCACCCACCGGCACCGGCGCTTCTTGTGCATCTCTTGGCAAGGCCGGCGATGCTCTGATTGATTACAACACTGTCAACTACACTCTTGGTTGCGGTTACGATGTTCAATATTCGAACGATATCGGTAATCAGACCACTCCTGATTTCTACTCTTGCTTCGCTATCTGCGACAGCGGCGCCTACCCCGGATGTTCTGGTTTCGCTTATCTCGGCAACACTTGCTACTTCAAGAACCTGACTGGTTCGTCTCGCACACCTCAGCTGGACAACTACAATGTCGACATGGCTTGGCTTCCTGCCTCGTATGCCGGTTTTGGTGCCTCTACTGTCGCAGCGACTGTCACCTTCACAACCACCACTATTGCATGGACTGGTGCCTCGACTACCACTGTCACTTCGATCAACGGTCTTCAAGGAACCATTATCGTCGAGACTCCCGGAAAGGTCACTGCTGCAACGACCACCACCTACGTGACTACCGCCATTGAATCGGGTACTGCATCTACCATCGCAACCCAGACCATCGCTCCTACCGGTACTGGCAAGACCGGTACTGTTCAAGTCATCTACCCCACACCTGCTACTACCTGCGGAAACAAGGGTGCTTTGGCAGGATTGTACTCCAACACTTTCTCCAACCTGCAAGGCACTACCAGCTATCCTGCCTTCAAGCCCGAGTCTTTCAAGACAAAGACTCCTTACGCCATCCAGACTGCTTCATACATGGGCGAGTACAACTATCTCAACACTGCACCTACTGTTTATGGCAAAGCCCTCACATACGCCCAGGCCAGCGTCCTGACTCTCAACCACGTCTTCTATCTCTTTGCAGGCCACGGTACTGGCTATTACAGCATCAACTTGCCTCAAGCTGATGACATCACGCTCGTCTGGATTGGTCAGAATGCCTTGTCTGGCTACACACGTGCAAATGCAAACATGTTGCAGACCTATGTCCAAGGCACCCCCACCCCTGTCACGCTCGCCTTCTTCCTCTCTGCAAACACATACACGCCAATCAGAGTCATCTTTGGTAACGGAGCAGAGGTCGGTAACTTCCAAATGAACATGTATGCCCCAGATGGCACTCAGATTCTTGGAAGCAATGCTGGTACCAATACCGGTATGATGAACCCGGATATCGTCCAGTTCCCTTGCGACACCACTCTCGGCGGCAAGTTCGCTGCCTTTGGCAAGGAGACTTGATCCTTTTTCCTTTGTTACTTTACTCTAGATAGACTTCTCTTCACTGTTTTAGCTTTCCGCATTCTCAATTTTTCATGGTATACCATTTTATCAATATTATTCTTTTACTCCAACTATCTTTATCCATTGATTTTGAACGTATTTGGCTCGTGCGTGTAAGAACATGCATCCGGCTAAGGTCTTCTCTCCTGGCCTATACTGGTCCCATTCAACGCTATAATGCCAGCGTTAGATCCCGTGATGTCAGTTCCATCAGACAAACGAGACAACAAAGTCACTCTAAACAAGACAATCACAAAGCGTGCTGTCACAATATCTCAAGCCACAGCTCTGATGATTCCACGCAAGTCTACCTTTTGCTTCTTATTCCCGCTGACCACCCATGTCCATCTGTGGATTTGTACTTGGGCTAATGTAAGTGACGAGAACGGAAATTCAATGGAAGGTAACTCTCGTGGTTCGGGATTCATGGTGTTTCTCAGTGATGCATTTGATATGTGGTTGATTTGGGATGGGTTGTGGTGCAGGATAACGTGGACCTAACAGGGAGCGCAGAATAGAACCATCTACACTGACGTAAAAAGACTTCCTTTCTCGAACCCTGCAGTGTGTCCACCTCCAAGCCTTCCATCCTATGAGGTCCTAGCCTCCTAATCTCCATTATTGCCTTTCTTCTTCTTTCCCACCATAGCTTCCTTGGCGACGGCGGAGGAACGCATCTTCTCCAAACGTCGCTTCATAGTTTCGTGCATGTGCAACTGACTCCAAGGATCATACAGTGATTCAGTGCTTTCTGGAGCCCACAACCACGGTGCATCGTCAAGTGCTCTTTGCGGCTGATAGCGTCCAGAGTGGTGGAGCTTTTCCATCTCTTTGGTCAAGACATTCAGGCGCTCAATTGACGAGGCGCTCCAGACAAGTGCTTGAGTATCACGTTCATGAGCCCAAAGGCAAGATACTGCTGCGTTTTGGTCGATAATTGCGCTGTTTGTTACTTGCGGGTGAGTATTGGCGATAAGGGCGGAATTTGTCGTCATGGCAGTGATTTTGGTGTTTGTTGTGGCAGCGGGTAGTGTAGAGGGATCTGGGATTGATGACGAGGAGGCTGGAGGAGTGATCGGTTGTGTGTGGGTGGAGGCGAGGGTGTGACTGTTTGCTGGCGACTCGGGAATGCGTGTACAGGAGTGTTGGGGATCTTCGTTAATTAGTTTCGTTGTTGATATGGCAGGAGGATGGCATAACAGTACCTTGGCGAGCGGCCATCTCGCTGTGATTCGGTCTGTTGGTCGTATGTGAGTGGGAAGTCAATGTTTTGATGCTGGAGATCTTGGTCGTTGATGAGTTGTTGAGAGAGAAGAATTCTTCAAAAGTGTGAATTGGGTAGTTGCGCAGACGCAGGCTCGGAAATCAAGGCGACGCACATTTTCTTACACTACCACCCATTTCTCAACTTGCCTCGAGATGGGCCACATCCACTTGTTCAGACTCGCAACAATCAAACCTCCAGTGTCAACTCATGTCTTCGCCAGACATCCATCACACCCCCGATTGTAATGGCGCAAGCACTCTCAACGGCATCCACCCCTGCATCGCATCTCCACCCCTCAACAACGCCCTGATCTCCGACGGATGGATCCAGAAGAACACAACCATTGTTCCCAACATCAGCACCGCATCAAACACATACAACGTCCACTCATGCTCAACAATATACCCACTGCTGCCTCCCTGTATATACTCGATCAAGCGATAAAACGAGCGCACCAAAATCAACCCACTACCCACATACAACGCCGTAAGATGTTTCTTCCAAGGCAACGGCATAGCCATAACCTTCGTAGTCGGATCCGCACTCATGCGTTTATGAAACACCACAGCGCTGACCATGAAGAAACCGAAAAACAGGAGTTGCAGTACCAGACCACCGATGATGACTTTGTTTCCAGAACTGTTGCCTTGAGCTAGCATTCCACCACCACCACTTTGTGCGAGAAAGGATAGGATATCTCCTAGTACAAAAATCTTCGTGAGCTTTTTACGTCCGATTATGGAGCGGGAGGAGCCCTCTGTGAGGTCGAGGATGCGGCCAAGTTCCATGTATATGCTTGCGGCGAAGAGGGTGGGTGCGAGAAGTAAGAAGAGGGATTGTAGGATATAGGGCATCAATGTATAATTGGGGTGTTGATCTGCGGATTTGGCTCGGGCGGCATAGCCGATGACTTCGACTGTTGGTGGTGTCAGTACGATGGTGGAAGGGAAGGCGAGGGGGAGCACTGACAGAGACCGCCGATTACGAAGGGGATGAAGAACCAGGTTCGTGTGCGGAAGAGTTGCCAGGTGTGAAGGATAGTGATGATGATGAAGATGAGACAGGCGATAATAGCAGCTGCTTTCGATGGCAGGTATTCGTAGTATGAAAAAGCCATGGTCGGTCGAGGAAGAGCGTCTCAAAATGATGGACTCAACAAGGGTTTGGATGGTTGTGTTCTCAGGTTTCCAGCAAAATAAAAGATGAGAAGATTGACCCTACCAATCGAAGAGAATGACAAGTGTGTATTAGGAAGACAAGTGGGAGTAGAACGCTGGATGATGTGGAAAAGCGATGGAGCATATATCACCTCTTCCTGATGCAAACGAAACCCGTCTTCTGCGGCGCCAACATCTCTTACATCGTATCCCGAGATTGACAATCAGGTTGCGCAGCAGCTATGCTGCAGACAAGTGGCCCACCATCGGTTTCAATACGGCGTATACCGGAAGATGAAACACGATGAAGCTCGGTGTAATACGGTATAGCTATCAAGTGCTTGTTTATACACGCTTGTGCATTGTAAAGTGATTCTCAACTAGGAAGGAAACCCGAGATGAAGTCGGAGGAGTTGCTGCTACAGAGGTTGCGTTCGAGTTTTCAACGTATTGACCGTATTCATAATGCGACGAGAGATAATGTAGCGCCAGAATTGTGTTATTACGTTACTAGAGTAGCTCTAAATAAGCAGCTCTTAGCGCACAAGGTATATAACCGAGGCTCTCGTACGTAGCATAAAAATCAAGTTCTTTTTAGGAATTACATCTAGTAGCTAAGCTCTTAGATAGCCTTCTTAGCTAGAGGTACCCTTTATAGCCCTTAAAGAGAGAACCCTCTATAACTACCGACTTCGTTATAATTAGCCTATTAAGTAAGGCGTAACTATAGATTTTGCTCTTTAACGTACACCTTATATTTAAGGTCTAGCTTCTTAATAATAGTAGAGGTAGTTAGACCGTTATCTTATATCTAGCTTATTATAGTCTCCTTCTATAGCGAGAAGTCGATAGCTAGTAGTATAAAGCCTTAATAGTAATGGCGGTAGTAGTAGTAATAACGGCAAGGGTAGCAATAGTAGTAATGGTATAGATAGATGCGACGGTAGTAGTAATAATAGATGTAATGGCGAGAGTAAAGGTAAATGTAATATAACTGATAAAAAAACAATAATAATGGAGTAAATAAATGTAGCTTTTTAATTTACTATAAGATTCATACTAAGGGTGAGAAGCCGCCATTTGCTAAGGGAATTTAGCCGTAGGATTTAGGATTTAAGGGGTTTGTAGACCTGTAACTTTACTCGACGATCTGTACGAACTGTCTAAGACTCCTAGGTTGGCCGCGGCCCCTACGTTGCCCTTTAAGGTTGTTATGCGCTTACTAATCGACGGAACTCCACCCACCAAACGCACACTACACTCCCCGCTCACTGCGCGCGCTAGTAAGCTTCGTAATTGAATCGCAATCATGGCCGACGGACAAGGACTTAACGACATCGATGCTGGTAAGTATATACATCTTGCAGAGTTTTTGCACGTTGTTGACAAGTTCCTAGCTGACATCGAGTCCAACTACGATAAGACCACCGACTCCTTCGATGCTATGAACCTCAAAACCGACCTTCTGCGTGGAATCTACGCGTGTGGTTTCGAGCGTCCGTCTGCTTTCCAGCAGCATGCTATCATGCCAGCCATCAAGGGTGAGTACAAGTCGCAATCTTATGCCAGACTCATGCTCACGATGTCGAAAGGCAAGGACGTTGTTGCGCAGGCGCGGTCTGGTTCCGGGACGACTGCTGCCGTCTCTATCTCCGTCCTTCAAAAGATCGACCCCAATGTTAAGGCATGCCAGGTCTTAATCCTTGCCCCAACCCGTGAACGTGTACATCAGATTCAGAAGGTCATTGCTACTATCGGTGGCTTTACAAATGTTGAATGCTACGCTTGCATTGGTGGTACTCGCATAGAGGATGATACAAAGGCTCTTCGGGATGGGCGATGGTCAGTAGTCGTTGGCACCCCTGGCCGTGTCCATGACATGATTCACCGCCGTGCTCTCTGTACCGACAACACAAAGATGATCGTGCTCGACGAGGCCGATACCATATTATCCCGCGGTTTTGCTGAGCAAGTACACGAAATCTTCGGGATACTTTGTCAGAGCACGACTACCTAGGTCGTTCTCTTCTCCGCTACCATGCCTCAGGACGTGCTAGAGGTCATCACTGAGTTCATGCGTGATCTAGTCCGCATCACAATTGAGAAGTACGAGACTTGCCTTAAAGGTATCAAACATTTCTACGTTACCGTCGAAAACGAACAAGAAGACTGGAAGGTCGACAGCCTCTCCGATCTTCGCAAGACCATCACTAACAGACAGGCGGTGATTTTCTGCAACACTCGTGGGAAGGTCGAATGGCTTACCGATACGCTCACTGCCCGCGACTTTGCTGTCTCGGCTATACACCGTGACATGGACGCGCCCCAGCGTGATAACAGTATGAGGCAATTCTTTTCTGGCTCTCACGTCCTAGTCGCTACCAACATGCTCGCCAATACGATCGACGTCTAGCAGGTCCCTCTTGTTATCAACTATGATCTCCTAGCCAACCTAGAGGACTACATTCGCCGTGTCGGACATGGCGGTGGCGGTCGACTCGGACGTAAGGGTGTCGCCATCAACTTCGTGGCCGCTGACGAACTGCGCACGATGCATGAAATTAAGCAGTTCTACGGCACTCAAATAGAGAAGATGCCGACAAATGCTGCTAGTAAGTAATTTTTCTGCGTTCTATGATGTCGTAGTCACTAATTCGCTTCTTAGACCTCTTCTAAGCGTACAAGCGCCCTTATCTTGCTGCTATCTTCCGTTCGACTAAGTTAGAAAATTTTAGCTTAGGATAGACTCGTTAGACCGCGAGAGATTTCGCCGTCAAAGTAGGTGTGCCGAGTATAGTCGACCACTTGACCTATATGTACGTCGACCAAACCACCAAACCAGAAGACGATGGCATTCGATGGACAGTTAGGTAACCACCACCCACATCTAGCCACACCTCAGTCCTAACTATCGCACTAAAAGCACTATTTCCTCAGCAAATGAAGCAGCCACCTGGGCAATCGAATACTCTTCAGCACAATCACCAAGATTCAGACTCTGGAATGTAGCGGCGAATTGCTATCTAGCAACATCATACCGCTCATTCCCTGATTGGAATGGTATTCTAGCTAATGATACTGTGCTCAAGGGATTGAGATTGGAGCTTGAGTTGACTTGTTTGAGTGATGCGAGTATTGCGGCGTCGACTTGGGATGGTGAGTTTCAAAAACTTTATTTAGATCGCTTTATGCGGTGCAAGGATCGAGGCCTTTGCAGATCAAGAATGCTGATAAAGTGATAAGGATATCAAGAATTCACGAATTCCGAATTGGCATCGGAAACGCAATTGTTAGCATCCTCCCACTCGTTACGAGGACGGCTGAGATATCAATGTAACATGATTAAAGCGATTCTAACTCTGTAAGACAATCCGCTAGCTAACCATTCTTGCAACTTTCCTTCTAACACTTTCTCTAGCAAATCATTTCGTCACAACCACAGTAATCTCCAAAACATGCTCACCCCGTTCCCAACCACATCAATCAGAAAGCACACTATTCTCTCGAATCTATTGATCAGCGCTTTCATATTTTCCCGCTTTGTACAAGCGCTTTTGACCAGGCGAAGAGAGTCTAAGCAATCTGCACACGTCAATCAAAACCTCAAAGCAAAAGTATTATCGAGAGTGGCGGTGTGGTTGATGTGTGCGCAATGGCTATGGAACTGGATGCTTGGGAAAGTGGATGCAGGACATTGTACTATTTCGTTGGTACTGATGATTTTGCTTTGAGAAGAATGGAAAATCTAATTCATGGATGAGAGTGTTTGCAGTTGGTGTTATGTCTAGAGTTTCCTCCAAATTCCCAATCGTCACTTGGAAGGATCTTGCGTTTGGCACAGGATGGAGATGTGGGCGAGGAGACTTGCAGTGAACCGTGCATCGCAGGTCCAGAGACAATAGTCTCAAATTCAACTTGCATCTTCTGTTGCGGCACTCGGAAGCTTCCGCCATTTGAACAGTGATAAAAATTGAACAAACAATTTGCATTTGTAGTCAGACTTCTTTTCAAGGAATTCAGTTCTTTTCCCTTCCACGAACATACTATACTCTTAAAGATCTTGTCAGTTCGACCCAGAATTGTGCTTGCAGTTTGGTGGTCAGCTTTTCTTGAGGCGTGCTTCTTTGGCAAGCAAATCAGGCAACATCTCGCACTTCACTGCGTAACTGCAAAGATGGTCTTTTGCCTTCTCCAAGGAGGGAGCTGGATCGGACTCGGCGTCAAGAGCTCCATACACTTCAGCGAATGTGTCTCTGGTGACTGTAACGTTCTTCAAAGCAGCTGCCAGATTTTCTTCGACCTGTAGAATGTCTTCAAGGATCCGAGCTGTGACGGCTTTGAGTATCAAGATGCTGTCTTGAGGTTTGATCAGAGAGCTTCCGAAGCGGTAATGCTTTTCAGAGAGGATGCCGTGCAATTGATCCACCTTGACTGTGATGTTCGTAGTGATGATGTCTCTGAACAGAATGATGTCTGTGTCAGCTGCACTCAGACCGTCAGTGCAATGCTGTAGTCCATCGCGAAGGGTTGTGGACGCTGTTGAATCATCTTTGTCTGCATGCTCCATACGAGGATGGTCCAGCTCTTTGGTTGCAAAGATAGTACAGTCAAGCACGGCGTTTGTGACGTTGATTGCAACCTGCGTGGAGCTCTCAGCTCCTCTGGCCATAGACGGTCGAATTCCCGAGAGCAACATAGAGACTGTTGAATTTTGATACACGGAGAGGAGCTTTTGGTCGAAACACGGTTCCGAAATGATACTTCCTAGCATCGGCCAGCCTTCTTTACGCTCGAAGGCACTAATGTCAGAGCGAAAGTCGGTCTGAATGGCACGCTTGCGTAAAATTTGGTGGTTCCAACGTTCGATAGCTCGGGAGCCTGGAAGTGGTACGAAACCGAAGACCAATATCAGAAGCAGTATGGCTGTGCAGTTATTCAAGATGAATGTGAGCATGATTGAAAAATGGTGGTGAAGATCCGTCCGAAGCTCTGAGGTTAGTCAAGACCGTGTCGGGAATGGTTGTGATCAGGATACATATATCATGCAGCACTTCTACGCCCTACCATGAAGTTCCTGTTACCTCTTTGTTGACTTACAATCAGTTAAAAGCAAGAGAAGATATCAGCATGATGCTACAAGATCTTCCCATCACATCCGGAATACAAACACATTGGCAATGTGCTTGATCGCATAGCAGAACAGCAAGCCTCATTGCGGAACCACACAAAGAGATGATCGATCCTCGAATCTCACGGACTGTATATTCATAGGCGCGACACTTTCCCTTAAGCTTGCTGATCGAAGGGTCGAAGAAAGGAAGTCGCAAAGACCGCGGTCAAGCCTGTCGCAAACATGCCAAGCCATGACGCTTTCCGGACCCACTTTTCATCGCCGACCTCTCCGACTCGCGTCCGCCATCTTTCATTCCATTGTTTTCATCTTTGATTGCTACAAGACCATTCAGTAATCCATGGAGAGTCACTCTCATCCATATCAAGTTGCTATTCATGTCTGGTAGTGAAGCTCCTCGCTCTTTCCTGCAAAAAGCCGTCAGTTCATTGTAGCAAACGCGACACGGTGAGTTGAGACTGACGGCTTTCGCAGTGTGAGAATTGTCGACTGAGGAAGATCAAATGTGACAAGCAAATTCCTTGTGCAAGTTGTCAGACGCTTGGTATTACTTGTCAAGCTGCAGCCGCACGTGCAGCAGAGCATAGGCCTCGTATTGTGGTCACTAGCCAGTATGAAAGACAGATTGCTCTGATTCAGGAACGACTGCAAGGTATTGAAAGCAGTCTGAAACAATTATCGCAACACTCTGCTGCGTCGACCCCTCGACCTGCATCGTACAAGGCAGAAGTCGTCAATGGATCTACACAGTCGGATAAATCCATCTCGATCTATGAAGGAGAATCATCATTCGGCAATCAGACAATACAAGCAGGTCAGCTTGCCGATGTCACAGCAACAGCAGTCGTTGGCACAGCATCGAATGAGTTATCAAGTGCTCTGTCATTATTGAAAGATAGCTTGAAGCGTCATGAAGCTCTATCGCGAACCCATGAGACGCACCTCAGCACAAGAATCAAGCTCGACCTCATGAGCCAAGACGAGCTTCCCCCTGCTCCGCTCGTCATCGCCCTTATAAACAGAGCAAAAGGTAAATCACCATTGAACGCACTCAGAAGACAATTCGCTTAGCCATATGACACAGCAAACCCATCACTATCATTGGTCGCATTTTCTTACAAAGGCGTCTCACAATTCGAATCACTCTGCCAGAAGGTTTATTTCCCACTTGAACCACCGCCCGCAGGTTCAATGACATTTTTCTACGGCTTTCTTTACTTCGTCATCCGAGACTATTGGGCCCAGCAGGACCCTGCGCTCCGCGAATACGACGCACAAGCGATCATCGACCTCTGCGAGACGAGATTCTGCGCTGGACTTGAAAAGTTCGAAACACTTACCATCCCCGTATTGCCAAATATCCAAGCTCTTCTCATAGGTGTAAGATTCGCTCTCTACCGCCATTGTTCTTTTGACTCATTTAACGTTTTTGCCAGGCCATCAAAGCACAAGAAGAGTGCAAACTCTCCCTCTCCTGGACCTTCCTCTCCGCAGCAGCAACTCAATGCCACACCCTCGGTTTCCACCGCAAATCCACCCTCTCCCACGAACCCCGCGAAACCGCCGACATCAAACGCCACCTGTTCTGGCAACTCTACATGCTGGATAAAAACCTATCTCTAAACCTAGGCCGCGGCTCCAATTTCAACGATTCGGATATCGATGCCGAGTTTTTCACTCCGTCGACGCATCCGCAGCAGAGACCTTGGGATCTGATGTCTTTGGATACGATTTTGTTTGCCAGATTGCAAGGGCAGGTTTATGAGAGGTTGTATTCTGCTTCTGCGATCGAGGCCGGGGTGGATGAGCGGGCGGCGGCGATTGAGGAACTCTCCTCTCAAGTGAATGCTCTTAGAAATCAACTCCTCTCCGTAAGTTTTTTCTCTACCCCTTCTTTCCGCCCTCATCAACACGCATATCACTGACGTTTTGGAAATTCTCACAGATCGATTTTACGGGTGCATACTATCAAGAGCGATTGATAGGAATGGCGCATTCGGCCGATTTCGTCTGTTATTCCGTACTGACCGTGATCCACCGCGCGCAATCCCTCACCACCGCCGCCACCGAAATCAGCCCCAAATGCTATGAAGCCGCTAGGTTAGGGTTGGAAAACCACTTGAAGTGTTTTGCGCAATTTCGGAACCGCAGCGTGCCTCAGCAGGCGGAATATGTGAATTGGTGAGTTTCTTATCCCCTATTCCGATCTTTTACCACTTGATTGTTTTTACACATTTGCCTACTTTTCTTTCCTTTTGCTTGTTGCTTCACCAGGAGTGTTTATCTAATAGGAGTTTTTTTTTCCTAGGATTTTGTTATATCCATCCTTCACGCCTTTTACAGTCGTTTTCATCCACGCCATCGCCACATCCGCACCTTCCGAATTACAACTACTCCAAGAAACCGTGGCGGCATTAAACCACGTAAAAGCCCTTTCCCCAGCAGCACGTCGTTTACATGACGTATGCGCAGCATTCACCCAAGTCGCCGCCGCATTCATAAATTCGCAAAGAACACTTAATGGATGGCATAGAAGGGTTGACGGGACACTTTCATTGCCTTCTGCGGAGACTGGAGTAACTGGTGTGGAAGGGTTTGAGGGTATGGAGGGGATGATGGGGCAGCAGGGGCATGATCAAGATGCTCTGAGTGCGTTTTTGTGCAGTCTTGCTGGTAATAATAGGCCGTTGACGGATTTTTTGCATATGGATTTGTTGGATGCTGAGTTTAATATGCCGGAATTGTTTTCGGCTGGGGAGTGATAAAAGAGCTAGAGTAGTAGATCTTTCGATTTCACCATTTGCCACGTCCGGTCATATCAGACACTTTCATTGTTTTAAAAAGCCTCATCTGTGCATCCCCGACCGTATTGTAATTCTTCGTAATTCTTCGACATTGATAATTGATAATAGTGGTGAATTCGCGCCTCATCTCGATGCCAACAATTTGGCAAGATTGGCAGAGGTGAGTCTGGTGCCCTGTCTAAGCTCCACGAGCTTGCAAAGGCTATCCACAAAGGCTTGCGTGACGCCATGTGCAAGTAAAGTAACATTCGCCAACTTGTCAAGTTTCTCATCGAGATTCTTGATCCAATCGTCATCGACGCGACCGACTTGTTCACCCTCTACTCTTCGCTGGATGAGGGCCAGTAAGGTTCCATCTAGATGGCGGAAGGCTTGGTTGCTGAATTGTTTGCTGATCTTGGTCGGTTTCTTGGGATGGCAGTGGTCAAGCAGATAGATTGTGAGTTTCCAGGCATAAGAAAACCCTCCTTCCAAAGCAGCGAGGCTTTGCACTACGGGAATCTGTTTCGCGAGTGCAGTAGCATGGTCGTATATCGTTGGGACTTTCGTGCCAAGGACTCTGATATCCTTTTTGAATGTTTCCAGAGCGATGTCAAACATTTTCTGCGGATTGGTAGTTGGGTCCATGAGATTCCAGAGTTGGGTGATGCTTTTGGTGAAGTAGCCCGGGACATCGTTTTCGAATAAATAGTCTTTGGTGTGTTTCAACGTCTTGTAGGTGGTAGTCACCCAATCGTTGTCGGGTTGTGATACCGGATCCTCGACCAACCGACGTTGGATAAAAGATAAAAGCAGATCGTCGAATCTGTTGAAGTGTGTTTGGCTGTCTCCGTACCCGCTACTGTGCTTGTGATCCTCTACTGAGTAACAATTGTCCGCAATCTCCATCAGCAGATTCCATGCCAAAGTAAAACAACCTTCGGTCTCGGAAAACTTTCTCACGGTGGGAAGAGACTGGGCTGCAGCCGAGGCCCAGTCATCGGTAGTGATATTGAGCCATTGCCTTCCTTTCTGAGCATTTCTTGATAAGGCTGCAGCTCTGGCTTTGATCGCTTTCACAGCGGTTGCGTACTGGTCCTGAGAAGTCTGAGGCTCTTGGCTAGGCGTGCGTAAAAGTTCCAAGAACGAAAAATTCTAGTCGTCGGACGTTGGACTTGATGAATCGGCCGCCAAGGACCGTGTCGTTCTCGTTCTCGTCCCTGACTGCAAGGACTTCAGCTTTGCAATGCTCTTTCGAAACCAGCCATCCAAGTCATTTTCCTCAAAGTATGCCCTCCTAGTTTCGAGTTCGTTGAGTGTAGAGGTAATCCAGTCTTCGGATTTCATCCGCTGGAATTGTCTTTTCGTCTCACGGTCTAGTGTGGGATGTGTCTTCTGCAGTTCCTCGAGGCTCATCTGTAGCTTGTCAGTGTAACGATCCAAAACCCCGACTGAGCGACCGACCTTTTGTACTTTGAACTGTTGCTTCAGCCGACGCTCGATGATTGAGAAGAATTCCGCGTCCATCAATTGGAAGCAATCCTCACTGTCGCCGTAAGAACAATATTGCTTTGAATGCCCCAACAAGTCATGATTGGAATTGTCGGCAAGGAACAAGAGAAGGTAGAAAGCCAAGAAAGTTCCTTTGACACCTTCCATATCGCTCAGCTTGCGGACAAAAGGGAGGAACCTGGTGGCGGCATTCGCATATGTGTCTGTATTGATACCAGCATTTTTGCCTTCGTCTTCTTCCATCTCTTTGAGTCTCCTGATCTCGTGTTGAAGCGCTGTTCGTGCCTTGTTGAAGATATCCACGGCGCCTGATGACCCAGAATTTGAAGTATCAGGCTTCTTTGTGACTGCCGATGGGTCGTCGGTCCCGGACACGTCGTCAATCCTGCGTTTGGAGGAGACCATATCTGCTGCGGCTGTGGTTCGATGTTTTGTGAATTGGAAACAGAGATAGGAAGATAAAAAGTGGTTGAAGATGATGAAGCTCAGGCCACGGCGGAAGACGCGACGCGTCGAGGTGGCCGGGTTCGTCAATTATCCTTCCACATACATTGTTGCATTCTCCATGATAGTGCGGAAGAAGTAGAGTCTTTCATAACCAAATAAGATTGATATCTAGGAAGATGCGATGGATGAAAGAGTTTCAGCAACTTGACCTTCTCGAGTCTAGAGTCAATAGCGCGGTCAAGATTTCGAACATTCTGATGTGTATCCTCGTAATCTTGAACACGGTTCGGGTGATAGTATCCATCATGCTGAAGATGAGTTTCTAGTCCTTGCATGCGAGATAGCACACGACGATAGAAGTGATGATGCTGGATGTGATGATGACTCGGAGAAGATTGACGAACCAAGATTGTCGTGCAGGTCATGCGACAAAACTCCGAGAAAGGCAAGAGCAGCCGAGTCATGGTACTGAAGAAATGGAAAGCATCCCAAGAAGCACCAAAGACATGGTTGATGGGTGCAAGCTATGGAATACAAACCCGACGAGCATGATACCAAGTCTGACAAGTTCTAGCAAACAAGAATGGTTGTTCCTAGTGGTCGGCGAGTCCGAGAAAGACAGAGTTGGTGCAGCGATACCCCACAAAAGGTGGCCCGAGCACAGATGGAGTGATTGGCTGGACTTGGCCTCGGAGATAAACCACGACCTTGACGGTTGCGACTTGCGACTTGCGACTTGCAGCCCTCGATCGTCGCAACATCTCAGTCTTCGTGAAGCAGCCCATGTTGCTGGCAGGAACAATGTCATGGACTTTCTCAAGTCGTGCTGGACCAATCTACAGGCTGTAGTACGTTGATGTATACCACAAAAGAGGGGCAGGGGCGCTGACAGAGTGTCAACAGGAAGGCTATTCGCACATCGACTACCTCATCTACAGCCACCAGGACGCGACAGATGGCGACAAGGGACTCTGGGACGACCTAGAGCTGCGAAATGATCTTCTCCTCGGCTTGCGACAACGAAAGGTGCTGGTCCAGTCAGCTGTGGCGCAGAAGAAGGTCTGCGTCTTTGGAGGCTTCAAAGCAGCTGACGAATACATGAAAGAGGTGGGATGGAAGGGTGAGACTTTGTCCTGAGGGCGTGTTAATATTCTTGCTGACAGGGCGATATACAGTGCATCAACAGGGACGCCTCGAGGCCGCGCTCCTGACACGCGCCAACAACGATCCTAAGAACGTCATGCAGAACCAACACATCTTCACCATGTTTCTTGCTGCTGTAGAGGCTTCACTTTCAATCTCGCTCTCGACGCTATGTGGCGCAGTACGAGTTGGACATCTGACCTGGATTATCCCGACCGAGGGCGACTACCAACTGCTGTCACTTCGAGCGCAAATGACCAGCCAAGGCACCCTCGCTCTCCTACCGCACGCCTCCAACACGGGACTATCTACTGCTTCTGAAAAAGACGGTACAAACGTAATACTCGCTCCTTCGGGAACCCCTGCCACCATCGCATCGTCGCTTTCCGACCTCGCCTTGAACGACGACGCCCCTCCATACCAAGCCCGGAGAGAAGCGCGTATGCGTCTCAGTCGTAGAGCAAAAGACGATTCTTGGAAAGATAATGCGACTACGAAATTACGCCAGTCGAGTCTGCCGCATGACGAATCTTGGTTACGCGTCAGTCTGCGATCATCCACCTCCTCCGAACAAGTCGAGTGTTTGTGGCCTGGCCCGCTGTGCTTGGAAATCCCTTCACGACAGTCTCCGCCTTCTATTCATGATACCGACAGTATGCAATGGTTCGACTCGAAAAACCCTTACGACGATCCCCTGAATACAGCCGAGTCTTGGTTTCTTGGCCAGGAAGAGCGTGCACATGTGGAAAAGAAGACTTTACAGGCTGAAAAGGACAAGGCTGCTGCTGCCAACAATCCGCCGGATGAACCGATATCCGATCATCTGTCCGTCACCTCGCCTGTATATTCGCGTAGTATCCAGGATCAGATCAGTGTAAACGGCATATACCCGACCCCTCCTGACGCTGTGCCACCAATCATATGCGCAGACCCGTCGATACCTAGTGTCATTGTTTCCGACAATCCAATCGAAGCATTACCTGGACTACCCGAGGACAACCCAGACCAAGACCAAGACCAGGATATGAGAAGGAATAGCAACACTTCCGACGTTGACCTCGATACTGAACACTACCGTAAAGGCAGCACTGATGACTTGTTCAACGATGTTGACGAAGAAATGTTTGGTAATCCTGACGTGACTGATGCTGATTTTAGCTTCTTTGACAACCCTGGTGGTCTTCATGCGATGCCTGCCATGCCTGCAATTTCCGGACCTCCTGAGGATATGACGGACGTTCTACCGGACCCTACGCCAAAGCCGGAAGCCGACATGTACCATCCACCGCCTATAGACTTAGAGCCCGAGGAAGACATATCAGAAGAATCTGTCAAAATTCAGGAGAAGCAGGATTCAGACATCAAGATCGAGGACTTGCCAGAGGAGATCGCTTCTACACCACCTCTCAGTCCACTCAAGATCAAGGAGAGACTTTTACCAACAGGCGAAGGGGAAGCAAACGTTATCGGACTGCGACGCGACAGCACATTTCTTCCGGTGGTCTTCAAGGGAGATGTCACCAACTTTGATGCCAAATATCGAACATTGGGCAAATTTGACAGCAAACTTACCAAGAAGACTGAAAACGCCAACCGGTCTAAGAGTATCGCACTTCCGGAAAAGCCGTTTAGAACACGCATGGTCAAGCCTCTGTCTCAAAGAAGAGCCACTGTTGCTGTCACCAAGCTCACACCTCGAGATGACGAAATTAATCATCAAGACTCGGAGCTGGAGACCAGCCAGGAGTCGGACTCGGATTCTGATAGTATCTCTTCCGTCGAAGGAAGCCTTCGGTCTCTGGACATTAGGAAAAGAAAAAGAATCTCTGCCGATGAGGGTCCAACACCGAGACTGCTTGCTGAATCAGTCGTTGAGAGTGATGTAGAGAGTATGGTTTCCGATGCAACTGCAATGGCCGATCCTGGACCCATCATTGATCAACTGGTTGCTGCAAAAGAATCTGGAAACAGGATTACAGAACAACAGCACAAATTTTCTGATAATCTCTCCATGTGGAGGACACCCTCGAAGACACTGCCATCAAATCAGGATTTGAACATTTGGTCTGTCCTGGATTTTACAGCTGACGATCTGGTTGATATTGCTCAACTCGTCGCTGAGCAGAGTACATTTTCTAAGTCTTCATCGCTTGAGGGCTCGATAAACCCTACAGTCGGGTCGCCCGTGTATCATACTGCTCAAGATGCTCTCAGACAAGTCTTTGAGAAGGCGCAAGATTGCGATTTTGCGAAAGTCGGCGCAATGGCTGCACATCACGCTGAACAAGCCATCGCAGCCGCTGCCAAGAGTCAACAGCGTCCCATACCTCGACGGCCTGGTACTGTCAATTCAGTAATCACTATACCTGCTCCAGCTGTTCATTTTCGTCGAGCAAATCAAGGATGGGAGTTGCAGCCTACGGCTGTCAGCTTCTGGGAGACTCTCGGGCTTGAGCCTGCACATGGACCAAAGGATGTTGTAGCATTTGCTCTATATCCTGATTCTGGCGTAGTTTGTGAAGCTGTCGCTGATTTCTTGCATGATGTTAGACTGACGTATGAGAACCGCAAGTTCGGGTTTCATCATGTCGGCGGAGAGACGATTGAGCATGAGGATGGATTGATGCCATACAAGTCGCATGGGGAGACTTCGGTTGTCAACATCCTCCAAGGTATCCAGACGGCATGCAATGCGCTCGGTGATCTGCTCCATGATGCTGAACTTGAAGACCCCATCATCATCTACATGGTCGATCCTTTCCAAGATGAGTCCATGACCAAATATCTCTGCGGCTGCTTTCAAGCTATGCTCATAGCATACTCTTCCGACCGCGAAGACCCACCACCACTGATATTGCAAATCATTCCGATGAGCCGTATCGCATGTCCAGCTGCCCTCATTGTCCCAGATCAAGTTTGGCTAGCCTCCCTCGCCTCTTTCATCTACGACCGCGTCCCCGCAATGGAAAAGGACAATCAAAATTCTGCCTGGCACATATCCTCATCCCCAAGCATCCATCTCGCAACTCCTCCCAGCCGCAAAATCAATTTCGCACTCACCGAACGAACACCGCGGAACTTGCTCGAAGAAGCTCAAATTTTGCATTTGGCTTATGCCGTCAATGCCGACAATTCATGGCTCAGTGCAGCTTGGACCGACAACACTGGCCGCCATCAATACCGCGCATCCTACTGCCTCAGCAACACGGACGGCAGAGTCGTGCTGAATGAACTCAGGGATACAACATTAGCACTCACCCGCACCTCACACTGGCGCATTTTCGTCGCCCGCGCAGGCGTTATGCGCGACTGGGAAAAACGCATCTGGCGCGAAAGACCTTCCGAAACTTGGAGTATTGCGCTCTTGGATGTGGATATTTCGCCTTCGCTGCAGGTGGGTGCGAATATCGATGTAGCGGGACAAGGACAAGCGGCATTCATGACGCCGGCGGCTACACCACAGGCATCTGCATTTACGAGTCCAGAGGGTGGAGCGCAGGGAACCACACCTACTGCTGGGGAAACACCGCAGCAAACAGTGCTGGAAAACCAGCAGCAGCCTGATCCAGATGCTTTTCTCATCGACAACACGGATGAAACGTGGGGCGTCCTTATGCCCTTCTCTTGCACCCGCAGCACCACTCTTTCCCGTCCACTGGCTTCTGGGTTACTTCTTAAACGTGGCTCTTCCTCCTCTGCCGGCACTGATGCTTCTGCTAATTTGCCATCGTTGGCTGTGGATCTTATGGATGTCATGCCCCCGCGCCTGTTGGATGGCACGCCCTCGTGGCTCACGCAACGCGCGCCCGAGACCGTGCTTAAGGAATGTCTGGTCTGGTTCAGAGGGTTGGGCTTACTCGGGAAAATCAGAAGTGTGCCCGGGTGTGAGGCTGGGAATGTGCCTTGGCATTTGGGTGTTGCGATACAAGGTGTTGATGCATTGACGGGGTTTTTGGAGTAGTGTGGAAGAAATGCGGGCGTGGGCTTGCAAAGGCGTAGTGCAGGCGTGCAAGCATACATGTAATAGCACAAGATCTAGAAATATGTTGTATTGTGTTGTGTTGTGTGAGAACAAAGGTTCTCAAGTATCCGCAACGACATGTATAACCCCTCTGAATTTTCTGGAACAGATAGGAGTTGAATCCAAATGTTCACTATGCATTTCGCGCACATTTTCTCGTTTTGCTCAAAAAATAGAAGAAGAAAGAAAGAAAAAAAGAGAAACCCTTTTACTCGAATGTATCCGACGTGCTCGATTCACACCGAGGCTGATGTATGCGTCTTTTTTTGGTTTTTCTTGCCTCGATATAGGCAACATTTGGTGCTTGCTTATTCTCTATCATATCAGCACAAAAAGACGGGGAAAAAAAATATAGTAAATCAGAAAGAAAAAAAATGACTGACGGGGGGTCGCTGTAAATAGATGAACCTCTTGTAAAATTGCCTCAAGTCAGGCCAGTCGAGAAAGTATAGATACGGTAGATATACAGCACACAACATATGCTCCACTCCACTCCACCATCTCACAAGACAGAACCCTGTTGTTCGCCGTCAAGTGCTGTGAAGAACGAGAACATGGGTTTCAGGCAGTCAAGCAGGTCGGTCTATGCCAAAAACGACATTCTTGTGGACCGGTCTTCAACTCATGATTTGGTTCTTGCGGTTTCATTGCTCGAATGACCACGGCGGATCTTCATTTCTTTGTGTGCCGAGATTGGACAACCAGTCGAGCTCGTTGAAGCCAAAGCCAGTGCCAGTGTTCTCCAGCATATCCGGGTCCGCCATAGGTACATCCCACATCATATCGTCGAACCAGAAATTGTTCATCGCGGCAGCTCCGTTTGGTGATAGGCCCCACACGTCCTCTGGGCCCATGCCTGCAGGTTGTATCGGCAATTGATTGTTTTCGACGGTGTTGTTCTGATTGAATGCGAGGACTGTGGTCGCTGTGTCGAAGTTCAGAGGTTGAGTGGTTGTCCAGGTAGATGCGTCCTGAGCAGAGGTCAAATGCTTGCTGGCTTCGTAAAGTCTAGAAACCACATCCTTGGACTTTGAAGCGGCTGCTGACCAGGGCCCCATCCTCTCGAAGAAGTCCAGAGCTTTTTCAACTTGTGCTTGCCATTCCGAAATGTCTCTATGACTGCTGATATCAGAGAAGTTACTGGGCGTTTCTCCAGTTTCGTTCGCTTCGGAGTCTTGTTCGGAGCCCTTTGCCGGGGTTGTTGTCCTAGCTAATGACGAAAATATGCAAACGAGGGGGGCCATGACAGCTTGATACCTTGATGAAGTGTTAGTATGGCAATCGCGATCCGAGTTTCGAAGGCTGTAACCTACATGAACCAAACACCATTCCAACCAGCGAGCAAATCTTCTGGGCACATACTGCTGATATCTGCAATGGTCCGAGCTGCCACAGCTCGACAGCGGCCCACACCTACTTTCTCTTCGGCTGATAGTGATGTATCTGGTACATTGCGTAAAGCAGTAGCCAAAAGATAAGGCCTGTGCAGCAGAAGTCGCAGATTCTGGTATCTCCAATACATGATCATACTTGGTATCTCTAGGGTGTCGGCTGTGTTTGAACGTTTTGATGCCTTGGAAGAACGACGCTTTGTGCTGAAACTTGAGTCATGCGAGGTCGAAGGCTTCAATGACGCAGGCAATTCGCTATGCCACTGCAAGAGATCCTTGTCGAGTCGATTGAGCTCTTCGAATGGCAAGAGTGGAGATGCAGATAGTGCATCTTGGATCTGGGTGGCAATGCGGCAGAACGCTACATTGTGCAGAAGTGGCAGAAACTTTGCCGTGGCTGGGTCTTGAGCATCTTTGACCTGTGTTCCTGTCAGTTGTGCTTTCCAATCTTGACGAAATGCAAAAAATGCTCACATATGGTATTTGTACCGTGATACCACGGCTAGGTTGCCCTAATGAAGGTCTTCCAGTGGTTGTGCTGAAGAACGTCAGGCGTGAGCAGATCGAAAGATTGGTGGTAGACTCACTTTGCCCATGTATCCAAGACATAGAGACTCCACCAGGTTCGCCGCCGAACATCAGCAGAAGTTGCCTTATTCGTTGGAAGTCCGTCAGATGAGTTCGCATCCGTATATTCGCGATGCAGGCCTAACACGGTTGCTTGTCGCAGAGTCGCACCCATAAGGTTGTTCGCAAGATTCGGTCGGCTTACATAATGAAGGCTAGACATGTCAGTCATGGCCGCTTACAGATCCACGGCTTCTGAAGAGACATACTAGTAGCCGCTCAACAAACCTAGCGCTTGAACGACAAGTGTGTTGCCACTCCCAAGACTATCAAAATCCAGCAGCTGCATCGCGCGCTGATAGTAAGCTTGATGAGCATTACTGGTACAGTCGGAGGAAACCACCGAACCTAAGGCAAGCACAGTGTTGAGTAAAGCCAGCCAAGGTGAGTCTCTCCGCTCTCCGTAGAGCCAAGTCAGCCAGAATGACTGCTCATCCAACATAGGCATGAGAGGATGCACTTTGCTGAAATATGCTTCAATTAAAGTTTGACCCAATTCTGCCGGAGGTAAATGTGTAGGGTCCAGACTACCAGGCTCCGGGGAAGGCGAAGCAACCCGACTCGGTATAGCAGTCTCAGGTTGACCTTGAGCCAGTAGCCTCCTAGTTGCTGGCGCCACTCTGCAGATAACCTTCAGAGCAGCAGTTATAGATGAGACCCCTACGTATGAGGAGGGTCGACCTAATGACAGAGAGAGACCGTTGACGTCGTCGGAGATTCCTTGGACCCTCGTTTGATGTCGCGTTGCTTCATCCACGACAGGATCCTGCTCTGGAGCTTGTATCAGAGCTTCCAAACTCTCGGCTCCTTCAGATTCGAGTGTAGAAACCGGAGACTCCAGGTCCGACATGCGAGAAATTGTCTCAGCTGTCGCTGGCATTCCAATCGTTGCTATAAGGTCGTCCTTTGAAAGCGCAGCCAGGTGAATAATGTCTCTTCCAGGAAAAAGGCGTTCGAAAACAATGCGATACCGTTCCACTGACGCTGACAAGTCTTCTACCAGCCTATATTGCATAAGCTCCAGTAGAGGTGCTGAATCACAGATTGCGACAATACTTACTTCTTGGACGGCACCACGCGTGGAGGTGGCTTCTGGTACAAACAAGCGTCTGCTTGCTGTTGGCACGAGATCAGCCTCAGAATCTCCAAGGCTTTCGTGAAAATCATACCTGGTAGTAAACACCTATGACTGTTTCAGAAAATATTGCAAACCAATAAGGACAAGTCATTACTTACACTGGCCGCAAGGCACGGCGCCATCACAACGGATCTTCCTCCGCCGACAGGATCCTATTTTCACATCAGCTTCTGACAGTGGATGACACTATCGGGAAAGATTGTACCACAGGCATTACTCGTGGTAATGCGTCGTGATGCTGAAGGCCTCGCTGGTTTGGCGCCTTCGTCGGAAGTCTTAGTGGCAGGAAAAGTATGGAACATCGTGGTGGTGGCGGGGAAGCTAATGACCTCGGCGACGTATGTATTCTCAGGAAGGCGCGAACAGTCTGTCGCGCTGGTTTGAATCACGCATCGATTTCGGATAGGACAAAAGTAGCAATTTTATGTTCTCGGTGAAGGCTAGGGCACAAGTTGCTCTTAAGAGAAGGCCAAGAATTAAGGTTCTTTGGATCGTTCTTGCAGGTGCGGCGTTGGATCTGCGGACAAATTCTGGCCCCCCACCAAGCGACCATTTGGGGAGGAACTCGGCGACAAATCATGAGAATCAATGACGGAAACATGGAAAGAATGTCATAGAGCTTAGGGCATGATTCAAGTTTGTCAAACCGCGCGCTTCTCAGAAACCATAATTTGTGGATCTACATTGAGTCGGTGTTTGTAGTCTATCTATGAGTATCACTTATGCATCGTACCTCCTGCCCATAGTATCTCCATTTCAGAGGTGCGTCGCCAGCTTTCAACCCCTTGACTGTGATGATCTGTTCATCTCCAGGTACGATGTCCACAGCACTGTCGTTCACCAGCACGCCTTCTCTTTCCTCAAAGACCAAGCCTTTCGTTGGCTTCTTTGACGATACGGTGATTTTACCATTGTCATAGACCACCTTGACGCCTCTGTCGTCCATGTTCAGATACTTCAGCGGCTGCGGCCAGTCAATGTCGCGTGAGATAGCGCTTTCTTCTCCATCTATCCATATCCTCGCGGCAAGAACATGCGGCTCTTCCTCCTCATTGTTGAGCTCACCATCGAAGATGGGGGTTGTGCCATTTGCTGTGATCTTGACATCTGTCTTGATCAGAGCTTCCTTGATCTCCTTGCCAGTGGCGATAGAGATGAACTTGAGCTCTACCTTCGCGATGACTTCTTTCATACTTGATACCCAGCACTCGAAAAAGCTCGTCTTTGCAGGTCGAGCATGAACAACACTCCAGTCGTGATGTGCTCTCTTCACAGCAACAGCGATGGGAGCCAACACTCGTCGCATAGCATAATATGCCGGCTTCTTTCGCTGAAAGTAGTCGATGATAGCCCATGAAGTGACAGGCCAACAGTCGTTAAGTTGCCAGACCAAAGCGCCACCGCAGCGGCGTTTCTGACCCCACTGCTGTCGCCAGCCTCGGTACCCGTACATCATAGCATCTGACTGACTGAGCTGTGTGAGATGAATGTATGCCTCGAGACTGGGGTCGGTAGTCCTGAAGTTCTCGATCAAGTATGTTGCAATTTTTCTTTCATGGCCATCAGCTTTGTTGTGGAAGTCGATCATGTGTGATTGCGGGTAAAGCTCAGCTGGATCAGTGACGTAGTATTTGATGGTGTCGATGTGAGGGAATGCTTCCATGCCGAATTCGCTGTTGAAACGACCACCGAGAGTAGCGTACTCTTGATACTTGATCCCTCCATGCCAGCAGGCCCATGTATGCAAATCACCAACAGTCTGGTCGGACGATATGAGGCCATCACCCCATGGAGAACCAAAATGGTAGGCCACATGAGGCGAGTGCGCCGCAACGACCTCTGGCAAGATCTGCAGACAGTTAGTCATGCCTGCGAAAGATACGATGAAGGTCTCTCTGACTTGCCTTCTCATAGATATAGCGAGCTGGAAAGTCTGTATTCAGCCAATTCTCCGGATTTTTGTCTGCGTAGTCGTATGTCAGGCCACACTGTTCTTGTACTTGATAATCTTCATTGTTGCCGGCGTAAATGACAATCGAAGGATGATGACGAATGCGCTTGACCTGTGCGACGCACTCGGCCTCGACAGAGTCTCTGAAAGATTTGATCGCAGCTGGGTAGTTTCCGCAACCGAACATGAAATCTTGCCAGACGAGGATGCCCAGCTCATCACAGGTATCGTAGAAGACGTCTTCTTCCCAAATACCACCACCCCAGATTCTGCGAAAAGTCAGCTATTGAAAGTCAACTTCATCTGAAGGTGAAACGTACCTGATCATGACTTGGTAGCCATCAACAAGAGTCTGGAGCCAAGACCGATACTTCTCTTCCGTGATCCGAGGCGTGAAGCTGTCGGCAGGGATCCAACATGATCCACCACAGAACACGTCGACACCATTGACTCTGAAAAAGAAAGATTTCCCGATCTCATCGGGTTCTTGTACCAGCTCACCACGGCGAAAGCCAATCTTTCTGCTGCATGTCTGAACTTCCTTGCCATTTTTCCGAAGCACAGCCTCGCAAGTGTATAGTGGTTGATCGCCATACCCATGAGGGTACCACAGCTTTGGTTGAGATAGGTGGAAATCGGCCTTGGCAACACCGTTACCATCCACTGATACCGTCTTCTCGAAGACCAGACTGTCAGCTGAGCGTATCGAGATGTTTACATCGGATCCGGAGGATCGTTCTGTGGAGGCCGAAACATGGACAACCACGTCGTCCAGAGATGCGCTCAAATCGTAATCAATTCTCAAATCGGAAATTCGAGCATAAGAGGTTTCGAGACGCACTGCCCGCCACGGACCACAAGTCGTCAACACAGGGCCCCAATCCCATCCGAAGTGGTACTGGGCTTTTCTTACTGCGAGCCTGGCCATGTCCGCATTGAAGCCGACCCATTTGTGTTCAGGGTGAGCATCTTTGATCTTGCGACCTTCCACAAGTGCTGGGCGGAAGTCGATTTCCAGAACATTAGCATTATTATGATTGAGTCTCTTTGTGACATCAATTCTGTACGGGATGAACATGTTGTCGCTTTCAAGAATCACATCTCCGTTGACCTTGACTGTAGCGAAGGTATCGAGACCGTCGAAGACAAGCTCATGGATCTGGCCATCCTTCGCTGCTCCGACATCTGGAAGCGTTGTTCTGTATGTCCAGCTCTTGTCGGCTACCCATTCGCACTTGAGCTCGTTGAAGCCGAGGAAGGGGTCTGGGATGCTGCAGCATCGACATCAGCGGCTGGGTGAAGTCACAAGATGGAAAGAGCTTACACGTCGTTTGCGATGAGATCGAGGTGTACATTGGTAGGCACAATCTTCACAGGCATCCAATTGTCCAGATCAGTCTGCTTGAACTCCCATGAATCTTTGAGCTCTTGCACCAGCAAGGCTTCGGTGGTTCCTGCTGCTCCTGTCATGTTTGAAGGAATGAATAGGCGTCGGCCGCGACTGCGACGAGCGTTTGCATCTTATAAACCACTACGGTGATTTGCGCGACCCTGAACCGGATAATATCTCGCTGCCCGCTCGTCCAAGGTTTGACAATGGACAATTTCGGTGGCCGACAGGGCGGAGGTGTCCTTGAGCTCCGCTCCGAAAGCGGCTAGACTACCCCGACCTCCGAGCTTGGCAGCCACCACGACCGAGGTTCCCAGATCAGGCACGGAGCAGCTTCCTCCGGCGGACAACCTGTTCTCAATTCACTCTCAAAGGACCATCAAGTCGTGTATGCAGCTCGATAACCTGAATCTGCGCCACGTACCACGAAGTCACATGGAGTATCCAACCTTCACCAGTTCGCCCATGTCAGATCCGCCATTTGCGGCGTGAAGGAAAATTCCGAAGGAACGCGACTGAATTTGGCGAGCTGCCTGGCCAAGCTTACTCTATCGACTGGAAGCGAGGACAGTGTTTTTGCACTTTCAAGCTGTTTCACCGCTTGGCTCGCTGCGCCGATACTGTAGCCACAACATCAACCACTGAAATATCGGGTCTCTGCAACTGGCCAATTCTTCCGTGTGCTGCCCGAGTCCGCTCTGAATGTATCGAGTGTTCATGGACCTGAAGACTATCAGAAGTTTGAGTATCTCGAGGCTAACTCCTTCGGCTCTCCAATCGTTCTATCGAGGCCGCAAGCGAAGTGATCTAGTCATTTAGCTTTCATTGCTATAGGCTTCCAGGACCGTTTCTCCGTGTGACAGAGCCCCTGATCTTGGTTCTCTGCTCTTGTTCTCCTGGACGCAAACGCCTCACGATAAAATGCCACGCGGTCACTCACACTTGAAGGAACAGCCCACGAGCGGAGCGCTCATGCCAGTCTAGATGGGGACCTTGCAGTATGCATATGCTTGCGGGGTAGACTGGACCAATGAGCAGTATCTTCGGACACGCTATGCGTGCAAACATCACGAGAAACCATCTCCCAAACTACAGTCGAGCCTTCCAGACCTTAGGGATGTCGGCCCTGCATCCCGAGAATAAGTTCGAAATCCTTCGCGACTCAAGCCATTTTGCGCAAGCGACAGTCTTTCGTCACACATATTGAACAATAGCTGACTAGAGGATATTACTTCATGGACACATGACAAGGATGAGGTCGAAAATTGTTCTCACAATAGTGTTTCCAGGGCTCGGTAAGCTTCAACGGCTGCTCATATTGAATGCGGAGGATTCGTCTCCGTCTTGATCTACCCGAAATGAACACTCTGGGGCAACTACGCGGGGTGCATGCAGATCTATATCTCTAGAGTCCATCCCCACACTCTTTGCAATACATCTCATCTCAGCGACTCATCCATTGCTTACAACTTTACCATCTTCGTCGAGATCTCCTTGACTCACAACTGTCATCATGACTATGGACGAGAAGTACGCCTCTCAAGGCGTCGAGGTACTGCATACTCAAGTAACGATCTGATAGAACATGCTGACATGCAACAGAAGGTCGACACACTCGATTCAGACGAGCACATTGAAACAATTGAAGGCAGCGCGGCTTTCAACGATGCCTTGATGCGAGAGCACCCCACCCTGATGAGCTCAGCTACTCTGATGCTCTTTGGATGTACTCTTCTCGGCTTCTTGTGCCAGTAAGTCGTGCCTTTCCACACTCCTTGAACTTTGATGTCTGACATGTGCTCAGGACGATGAATGGCTACGACGGCAGTCTGCTCAATGGTCTACTCGCAAACCCAGAGTTCAAGTCTTACTTCCATGGCTCCAACTCTGGAATATGGGCGGGTATTGTATCATCCATGTACCAGATTGGTGGCGTTGTTGCATTACCCTTCGTCGGTCCTGCCATCGATGGTTTTGGCCGACGTAAGGGCATGTTCATCGGCGCTTTCATCATCGCAGTCGGCACGATCATCTCTGGAACAACGTTCATGGACAGAAATCTCAAACAGTTCATCGGAGGAAGATTCGTTCTTGGTACGTTCTTTGCATAAGAACAATTCACCGATCATGACTAACATCATGCTAGGCTTCGGTGTCTCCATTGCCTCCTCTGCTGGGCCGATCTACGTCGTTGAGATGTCCCATCCTGCATACCGTGGCAAGGTGACCGCATTCTGCAACACCTTCTGGTTCACTGGAAACATCGTTGCTGCCGGTGCCGTCAGAGGTGCTTTGAACTTGTCCGGCAATGCCTCCTGGATCCTTCCCGTATGGCTCCAGATGGCCTGTCCAGTGATCATCTGCCTCTTCTGCTGGTTCGTTCCCGAGTCACCACGTTGGCTGTACGTCAACAACAAGCAAGATACTGCTCGTGCCACTCTTACCAAATGGCATGGACAAGGCAACCCGGACAGTGCATGGGTCAGGTTGCAACTTGCCGAGTATGAGGAGTGCTTGAACATGGATGGTGCAGACAAGAGGTACGTCCAGTGATATCATACTATTCTCTACGTGTGAAATATGCTAATTATACCGTTTTTGGTAGATACTGGGATTACTCCGCCCTCTTCAAGAACCGCAGCTCTCGCTACCGACTCGCATGCAACTGTGCCTTCTCTTGTTTTGGTCAGTGGGCTGGCAAGTAAGTCTCTCTCATGGTACAGATACCTTATACCATGTCGTCGTCGCCCTGACTGGCGCATGGCGATGTGGTGTATGGCGTACCAACCTGTCTTCTTACTTCTTGCAAGAACTCGACTAACTTCCATTACAGTGCTGTACTGAGCTACTTTATCTCCGCCGTTCTTGACACCGCCGGCTACCACAAGGCCATTGAGCAAACGAATATCAACCTCGGCTACGCCTGCTTCCAATTCGTCTTTGCCCTCGTTGGATCCACATTCGTCGATCGCTTCGGTAGACGCAAGCTTATGATAGGAGCCATGAGCGGTTGCGCAGTCGTTTGGATTGGCATGACTACCGCCAGTGGCTTGTTCAAAGAGACCGAAAACCCTGCTGCCGCTAAAGCGACCGTTGCCATGATTTTCATGTTCGGCGCGATCTTTTCCTTCGGCATCACACCCCTTCAAGCCCTCTACCCAGTTGAGGTTCTTTCCTTCGAGATGAGAGCCAAGGGTATGGCCTTCTCAAGCTTGGCTGTCAACGCTGGCGGTCTGCTCAACCAATTTGCTTGGCCAGTCTCTCTCGCGAGAATTGGCTGGAAGACTTACATCATCTTTATCGCCTGGTGTACTGCTCAGGCTATCATCATGTACTTCTTCTTCCCTGAAACCCGCAACCGCACTGTAAGTCAAACACACGACATGACTCAACTTCTGAAAACTTGCTAATTTATCCATCACAGCTCGAGGAACTCGATGCCATCTTTGAAGCCCCCAACCCGGTCAAGAAGTCACTTGAGAAGAAGCAGGTCATCGTCAGCGAGCAGAACGGCGTCAGTGCAATTGAGAAGGTCGTGGTCTGAGAGGTCTCAAACACACTCGGTTCAAGAATGTCTTTTACAGGTGGACAGTATGCTCAGATAGTAACGGATGTATGTTTTATGCAAAGGTCAGATCACACTGACTCGTGTTGTTTCCTATGACGCAATGAATGAATCCTTCTTTGGACACCGCGTATCACAGTCCAAGAGTGCTGAGAATATTTTATCGTCTCATGTTAGTGATTGTAATGAACCTTTTCACATATCTGGCTAACGCTGCGAAACATGGTCGAAAACTGGACTACAACCACACTGACAGCTTCAAATTTCAAGAATGCCTGGAACAGATTAGAAGAGCAGAAGACCATTTCCATCATCCAAGGACTTCTGGATGGCACCATTGAACCAGAGACAGCGGCTCATGATATCGCTTCGACCTACCACCCTCGTCTGTTGAAAGGGGAGAAGATCTCGTACTATCCATTCACGTTGTTGTCTCTCGCCATCATTCATCCGAAAACCACATTCAAAAACTTTGAGGATATCGTGCAAATGCTCATGCACGTTTCCAAACTCCCGGATGTCATCGTGAATGGCGAGCCTTTCAAGGAAAACTACCGTACTTACTGGCATGACATTCCCGAATTCAGTTTCGAATTTTCCCAAACAGCTTTGAGTGTGTTTCTTCTCCCTTCTTGCGTCTGAAGTCTCTTCTTACCTGGTTTACCACAGCTGTCAATACAATCGAGAACATCGACCTCGGAAACTGCACAGTCACCTGGCACCAACAAGCACAACAATACCTCTCCGCCTCCACCTTCGCCTCCCTCTACCTCAACGCCCTCTCCCCCACCCTCTCACCCATCGAGTTCAACAGTATGCAATCAGAAGCCCTCCTCAGCCTCTCCAACGCCCTCGAAGTCTCCACCAATTCCTTCCCCCAACTCCGTCGCGCAGGCCTCTACATCCCCGCCGCCTCTGCATACCTCATCCACTCCGCCCCACTCATTTGGTCCTTCTGCAAGACCAAAGAAAGATATCAGGGAAATAAGGTTTGGAAAGAGTGGATTGGGGGTAGTGATGGCAGTAAGCCTTTGTGGAAAGGGGATGATGGGTTTAGTGTGCAACGATGGGGGTTTGGAAGGAGAGGTTGGGGGATCTGGCCGGGTTGAAGAGGAGAGGGTTTGCTGGACGCGTTGTTGATGGGGTTGTGATGCATGCGAGGATGGCGGGAAGGGCGATGGGTGAAGTTGAGCTGGAGTATGGAGTTGCTTTGGATGGTGTTTCTTGCTTATATGAGCATGGCGATTGATCGTAGATTTGGTGTGATGAGGAAGAGCCGATGGTGACAGTGGACGCGTCGATGACGGAGCGCGTCGTGGTAGATTTTCGGGACGATTAAAGCTTCGGATTTGCAGCCTTGTAGGCTTCCAAGCGAACAATATCAATCTTTTGCATGAGCGGCAACCATCTGTTTCGAGCCATCTGGTAATCGAAAGCTCCTCGAGCAATCTCATGGTGTCTTACTTGACGTACGCATCGATTGGCATGTTTTTTGTGTCCGATCATATTGTTTGATGGAACTAGCAGACTCCAATGCAGTCTAGAGTCAATTTGAGAAACTGAAGAATCAAGACTACGAAAAACCGAACTATGCCTTCACGGGACTATTGTGGGCTCCAAAAATCTATCAGCAGTGTGAAGGGATATATTCTCGACCATCTGATGCGTATCGCTTCGCCATCATACCCTCACGTTGACTGTCGTTGCCCAAAAACTGCCTGAAGATGATGCTTTGGGGAGCACCCTGACCTCGGCCTCTCTTCCGGATCGGCAGTTTCATCCTCCGCACATCCCGCTTTCCCGCATCTGTCACCCAACCCACTCAAACAGTTGACTTCCTGCCGCTGCAGCTACGTCACAAAGTCTCTTATCAACTTTGCTCGGCCGCTGCGAAAAAATCAGGGTTGTTGCAACGCTTGTTGCCCTGCTCTAGGTTGTTTACATGCCACGTGTGAGCTTTTTGTGATGTCGGTGGCCCCCACTTTCCGTAAACAATCAAGGCAGGAGGGGCATGTGAAAGCGCCGTTTGTTGGGAGGGGCAGTGGTGTAGGTCTTTGTTGAGGTGATTCTCATCCCACTTCCTATTGCTTGGGATGTTATACATATCGTGAGCTTGCTGTCCGCTTTCCCGTTCTACCTTTTCTTCTCATACATATTTTTTTCTCCTCTTATTATCCTTATCACTCGAGGAATATTAGCAACCATGGGCGGCGAAGAACCTACACCTGAGAACTACACTCTGCTTCAGGGCTTTGAGTGGAATGTTCCTGCTGATGGCAAGCACTACGTTCGTTTGAACGATGCCATGCCCGCATACAAGCACATTGGTATCTCCAACATCTGGCTCCCTCCCGGCTGCAAAGCCAGCTCCCCCAACGTAAGCTCTCAACCTCCACATCTCCGCACAATCTCCCGATTTCCCCATACTGACTCGGACACCTCTTCCAGGGCAACGGCTACGACGTCTACGATCTCTACGACCTCGGCGAATTCGACCAAAAGGGCGGCAAGGCCACCAAATGGGGCACGAAAGATGAATTGATGACCCTCTCCAAATCCGCAAAGGACTCCGGCATCGGTCTCTACTGGGACGCGGTCCTCAACCACAAAGCCGCCGCCGACAAGAAGGAAAAATGCCACGTCATCGAAGTCGACTCCAACGACCGCGACAAGCAAATTTCAGACCGCCATGAGATCACCGCATGGTTGGGCTTCAACTTTGAGGGCAGAGGCGACAAGTACAGCAAGCAGAAGTACCATTGGTATCATTTCGGCGGTACGGATTATGATGCTGAAAGTGGACGCAATGCTATCTTCCAGATTCAGGGTGAGGGTAAGGGATGGAGTGAGAGTGTAGACGACGAGGGCGGTAATGCCGATTTCCTCATGTTTGCCGATCTCGACTACTCTCACCCCGAGGTCTGCGAGGACGTCACAAACTGGGGCAAGTGGATTGTTTCCGAAGTAGGACTCCGAGGCTTCAGACTCGACGCCGTCCAGCACTTCTCCCAGCGCTTCACAAAAGAATGGATCGAGGCGTTGAGAAAGGAACACGGAGATCTCTTCTACGTCGGCGAATTCTGGACCGGCAACAAGCAAGATCTCGTCGACTGGGTAAATCAGATGGACAGGAAGTTCTCCCTCTACGACTCCCCTCTCCTCAACAACTTCTCAAACATCAGCAAGGGCGAAGCCGCAGATCTCCGAAAAGTTTTCGACGACACTCTGGTTCAGGAAATGCCCGTCAACGCCGTGGTAAGTGTCTTCTTTCCCCTGCATGATCAGCGAAAAAACATGTCGACGAGTATACACTAACGCAAACAAACCAGACCGTCGTAGTAAATCACGACACCCAACCCGGCCAAACCGTCGAAACACCCGTCGAAGGCTTCTTCAAACCCCTCGCATACTCCCTCATCCTCCTCCGCCGCGACGGCTACCCCTCAGTCTTCTACGGCGACCTCTACGGCATGAAAGGCGATAACCCGGAACCCCCATCCTGCGGCGACAAACTCGCCGACCTCGTCCTCGCGAGAAAACTCTATGCTTACGGTGAATTGAATGATTACTGGAACGATGCAAACTGTATCGGTTGGGTGAGAAGAGGCACACATGATAGAAAGGACGGTTGTGCGGTTGTGATGAGCAATACCGGGCCTGGAGAGATCCAGATGCACGTGGGCCCTGAGCATAAGGGTGAAGTGTGGACGGATATTTTGGGCTGGGAGCAAGGAGAGGTCACCATTGACGAGGAAGGTAATGGTGTGTTCAAGTGTCCTGGATGTAGTGTTGCTGTCTGGGTCAACAAGGATGCCGAGGGCAGGGAGAATTTCCCTGTCAACTTTGACAGCGACATTTACAAGGAGGCTGGCAAGGAGAATGGTGATGAAGAAAAGAAGGATGAGGAGAACAAGGAATAGAAGACGCAATGGATATATGAAGGAAGCTTCACAGCAGCGCAGGGTTCTCGAATCAGATTTTACAAAAGAGAAAGCGATAAACACAAGAGATACATTCCTCACAGGATAGATAATGCAACGACAGTTATAGACGAAACAGATTTAACAATCACTTCATCATCACACAGCTTGCTTACTCATCAAATCCCTCCGGCTGAGGATCTCTACCAACCTCCGCGCAACACACCAACTCGAACCATCCACAGCAACTCACCTCGTGTCAAACACCCCACCACACATCAACCCACCACGTGTCAAACCGTCTACACCGCCTACACGACTCACGAAAACGGCAAAAGATCAAACACGTCCGACCCTCGCTGTCGAGCTCCGAAAACGGGCAAGCGTTTGGTCGTTTCCCGTTTCACCGGCTTCTTCTTTTCCCAGCCCTGGAGTTTTGAGTTGGAGACATTTTTCGCCGTCGCCGAAGTGTAACGGAGAAGAAGGAGAGGAAGAATGGGTGCCAGTGTGCCGACTGTTGGAGCTGTTCGCTTGGGTTTGGTTGAAGCCATTGTCTGAGTTGATCAGAGATTGTTTAGATGGAGGATAGACTATCGGACCTCGATTCCGGATATCCGAGCTTCAGAGGTCAAGAGGGAGGGTGATAATACACTCTAAAGAAGAGCTTTAACGAATGCTTCTCTTGAAGTTGTGTTTCGAGTTCAAGTCGAAGCAACTTCTCACGTCTGGAATGTTTGCGTGCGGGTCTTCCCTCCGGGGAGCGTCTTGTGCGTCTTGTCTGGCGGGAGCAATCAGCTGTGGTCGGCTAATGCTGCATTGATGCTAAGAGGCCAACCCGGATACTCACGACAATCCACATGATCCAGTCACAGGCGCCTTGCGACTGGAGCAAGGATTCAGCCCTGCGCCATTCTGATCGTATCCCAAGACCCTTGGGGGTTTGTTCGACTTCAGCCTTGCCATCTGAGACAATCACTCATGTTTCACCGCCAACGCCCGAACGTCGAAGACGGGTTTGAGCGAAGATGCTCGGCTTCACTAATACTCACCGTGAACCAAGCCATCGCGAGGAGGTTGGAGTTGCCAGTTGAGTCACATCGTCGTTGGCGTCTTCTGAAGCCGTGGACTCGGGAGTCGAGTCGTTCCAGAGAAGATTCTGTCGGGTCAAGTAGGATTGAAGCTTGCTGAACTTAAACACGGGTATAACGGCCTGCTTCGACGGACGTTTGCTGCCTGCTAGGTGACTTGCAATGTGGGAATGTTTCTTCTTGGTCGGCAATAGCATTACCGACTGGTAGAATCTGTCAACTCGGTGGTGTCAAAGGCTCTTGACCATGCAGGACGAACAATTGTGACTAGAGAAGGGTTAGGCATATTCCAAATAAACACATCAGACCACAGTCTGTAGAACAGCTTGGATATATGCCTGGCACAAGTCAAGCCATTTCCTCTTCAAGACTGTGATCGTAGTGTTGGGACGCGATTCTTCCCATCCACGGATGCGAGAGTCGCTTTCGCAGGGTGTGTGTGGCAGGTGATCTGTTGATAGTTCGAGAGTCACACCGGGTTTCAACGGTTCGCTACGCCTGCTTCGTCTGCCGTGACTTCGCATCCTGATGCCGAATATCGAGACATCCCCTGCGTACTCTCTGCTCTTGAACAGAGCAAGCTGAGAAAGAGACATGGTCTGAGAACATGTCTCTCGCAACCCAAAGATAGATATCTCAGCTCAGCGGGATGGAGTGCATGCAGGAGGAGCTGAGCCGTGCAGTTGAGCAGTCTTGTTGTACAGACAAATCCCTCGCCAGTCGTCTGCCGTGTTGGATGAACCTTCTTGCAAATCTTGAGCATTCGGGATGTCCACATGGCCAAGTTAGGTCGGAAGAGCGCAGAAGATTTAGGGAACAAAATGATCGTCTCGAGCCGAAGCGCCGGCACGTGGTGCTGGTACAAAGATTCGAGGCTCGTAAATCGTCCGATTCGTCTCGAGCCGATCAAGTAGGGCTGAAGAGCCGCGAAAAGAAAGACACACCAAGACCTTTCACCGCATCTGAAAAGACCCTTGTCCGCGTTCGAGTCGGGTCTAAGAGCACTTGCGGAGCTCAGCTGTCGCTTGTTTGGTGTATTTCCAGCACGGGAAAGTACCCTTAGCAATATCGGGCATGCCGAACCTTCTCACCGACCCTGGAAGAGGTCAAGTCTGGGGGACACTTGACTTGCAGAACCAATATTGCTAGCGACAGGAGCTGAAGCCCAGCCCAAGCCCATGTCTCATCCGCGGGCGCAACGGCAGGGAAACATTTTGCGGGGTCGTTGCAGGATGCTGATGCCGCGACGAACGTTGGTGTTGCGGACTGAGTCCTTCTCAACGCTGTCGTTGATTGTATGTGGTTCGAATTGTTCGATGGAACGTCTGACATGTTCAGAGTACCTGATGATGTCGATTAGTTACAACATGGCAGGTATTCTGCAGGAACAGAGAACAAGTAGCGGCACACAGCCCCAGCCGGAGATTTCTCCAGAGGGCAACAAGCTTTTCGCTAGCCCCATTCGGTCAGTAATTTCGCTGCTTCCGATCACGGAAGGATCGCGTTTTCCTCGCGCGTGTCGACAGGATACGGTTTAGTCCTTCTCACCCTGAGTCTTCCTGACCTCTTACCTGCAAAGTGCTCCGCGCCGATGTGTTTGACCCCGTAACCATCAAGCCCCCTTAGATCTTCAGCTGGCGTCGACAGTTCCCAGACAGCAAATGGTGGACTTAACCTTCGCGAGCCACGCCTCATGGCGTCTACAAGGGCATCTTGTACTGCTCGGCCAGACCGAGACTTCTTCTGACTGAGGCTCTGGTATAGAGGACATTGTGTATATAAGGTAGGGAGACAACACCCAGAAGACAGCAGAAACAATCACATCTCTCATTCCATCCCATCCACATCTCTATCATCAAGATGCGCTTCTCATCCTATGCCCTTCCCGCTTTGGCGGCCAACTTGGTCGCTGCCTTGCCTGCTCCTCAAGAAATCGACTTGGACATGGTTTTGGACACTCCCGACCCCACCTTCTCTGAAGCTGTTGGTGTCGTTGCTCAAACCATCACCTACGATACTGCTTCCATCATCGCTGTCGCCACCGCAGCTGCCTCCTCTGTCAGCATCGAAATCAGCGATGTTCTGTCTCAGACTGCAGTCGTTTCCAAGAGAGCAGCTCCCACTACCTGTGTGCCTCAGCCTTCCGGCGCAACTTCTGCCCCTACCTATGCAGCCGGTACCGACAACGCTGCTAATTTTCTTGCAAACAACTACTACTCTTCCGTTGCTTCCGCCGCTCCTACACCCAGTGGCTACAACATGGCATTTGTGAATCAGCAAGCTTCCAACAATGCGTGAGTTGAAATCCCATTTCCCTCGCCAAGAATTGCCGAACTGATCTAAACAAGCTTCGGCTATATGGGGTTTGACACTCTCGACACCTACGACGTTGCTACTTGTGCCAGCCGATGCACTGCTAAGAATGGTTGTGTTTCTATCAACATTTACTTCGAGCGTGACCCTTCCGGTAAGCTTTTTTTTTTTAAACCTTTATTTATCTTTCTTTCCACTTTGAAAAATCCAGCTAACATAACCTTCAAGTTGATCCCAACGATGCTTCGTGCTCCAACCCTGCCTCGGTGACGATGATCAAATGCGTGTATTGGGGAGGTCCAGTTTCACAGGATAACGCTGTCAACACTGGTCAGACTCGTGGTAGCTTCAGCGTCGTAATTGCCGGATCCAATGGCTATGTCACCAACCAGATCAAGACTCCTGCTGGATACCAGGCTGGTACTCCCTATGGCAAATACGCCATCAACGCTCCCTATGATGCTCAGGGCTACAACACTTTCATGGGATCCAAGATCTTCACCTCGACCTGGGACGTAGCTTCTTGCTCTGCCTACTGCGATTCTCAGACTGCATACAATAAGGCTACAGCTCCCAAGGATGGTACTCCTTACAAGGTCTGCAACTTCTTCAACACCTATGTCTTGACCGCATACAAGGCCGATGGTACTGTCGTCCCCCAGGGCCAATACTGCGCTTTATACACTGAGGCATGGACAAGCACGTACGCTGTGAACGGAGGCCAGTGGAGAGGTCAAGACCAGTACCTCGTCAACTACAGTTTCGGATACTCCAAGTCCAACCCTGGTGTCAGTCCTATCGTCGGCGATGCCACTGGCGCCAAGTACCAGGCTCGTCAGGATATGACCTACTCTCCTGCTTCTTTGACTTCTGTCTTCCAGCCCTTCTGTTCCAGTCTTCTTGGCTACAACATTCCCGTTGTATCTGCCACTGCTCTCACCACTACCACACCTATTTTCTCGACCACCGTCATTGTGACCTCGACTGCCGCAGCCAATGCGAAGCGCGCTGCTGCCAGCTCCTTGCCCACTCCTGCCGTTCTCACTAAGTACCCTGCTTCGGTCATTGCCAGCGCTTGCGGCCTCATTGCAACATCTCCTACGGTCACCTCGACAACCACTGCTGCGACATCTACTGTCACCGCCCCAACTCAGACATCATTCGTCACTTCAGTATCAATCGTCGCTGCTGCTCCTCCTTTTCCTACATCTGCCGTCGTAGAAATTGCTCAGACCAACGGCAGAAACTGGTGGGGTGTCAGCGACGTGCCCGCGGTTGATGATAGCTCTGCCCTCGTGTTGGAGGGCTACCCGTCTCCTAGTTTCGCAGATACCTTCCACCTGGCCGGTCCCGGCCAGCCCCTCACCATCACTAGTAGCCAGGAAGCGCAAAACGTCGGTTTTACCATGTATTACGATCCTGTCAACGCCTACTTTGGCCCCGCTGGTGCTGAAGGTGTGGCGTCTCTGATTGCCGCCGTGCCCCCCAACGATGCGAGCGCGGCCCAGACTTCGCGTCTTAGCTGCACCGTCGATTCTAGCAGTAACCTCCGCTGCCTCTGGGGCAACACCAATACCTATGGCGACTGGTGGTTCTGTGCGGGGCGAGTAACTTTAGTGCAACCTGGCGCCGACATTTCACAGGTCCCTTTCTGCATTTCCTTCGATGAAAAGCTCGACTATCTACAATGGCAGGGTACCAAATAGTTGGTTAGAGCGTGCTTGCGGATAGGGAAGGATACGATGGCGTCTTGGTCTGGTTCTGGGACGGAGGAATATTAGGTATATCAGATGGGTGTTTAGTGGTTGGGAGTTCGATGGATTTGGGATCGGTCTGTCATCGATTTCTTACTGTTTTCTTTTTCTCTTTCACATTGCGTAGCTCTTGAGGATCGTCGATATAAAAAGAACTTTCAAATTGCAATTCTTCTGCCCTTCTCCATCATTGCCATTATTTCTCAGAAGATTTGTGTCTGTAGCAGTGGTGTGCAGCAAATGAAGCTTCGAAAAAGGTATAATGTGGTAGAAGAATTGTCTGTCGCCGAGACAAATGTCCCTCATTCTTCTCGTAAGGGTCAGCATGTCCTAATTTGTCGATACTAACTCGCTTTGAGATCATATCGAAAGATACAATATGGTGTTCAAGATGATAGGCAAAAGAACACTGTTAGCACACATCCTTTTGCTATGTCTAGCAATCGTGGCATTAGAAGCATATATTATTACTCTGCATCAACCTTGCAACAACGGAGGTTAGTGATTACGAGCTCGAACTACGGCCTACCAATTGCGGCAGTGCCATTTGGTCATCACAACCAATCAAAACATCTCGAAAACCACATGACAATCAAATATGACGACGCGTCCATGCTTGGCCATGCTTGGGTGCCTTATACGTGTATACAGTCTGCCTCTTCCGCTCAATACGAGAATACGGAGTGGTGAAACGTCGATCACGTATCCTCCGTATCCCAGCCTCCGTATGCGTACGAATGGAGAATATGCAGTAACCACTTGCAACAAATTAGGCAGCGAAGATCTTTGGAAAATAGAGCATATAAGAAGAGCAAATCTCGCTGTGGAAAATGGTCATCAACAAAAACTTGACTTATGTGATTTATTTGATTACTTTCGATTTACTCAAGATGAAATTCACCATCGCGGCCACAACCTTGAGCTTCGCTCTAGCTTCCGCATTTCCTCAGAAAAATGCTCAAGTCGCTATGCCGGATGATATTCATGCCTGGCATCCTGCTGGCGTCAATGACCGTATGTAACCGTGTCTTTCTCGATGCAGATTTCAAACCATACTCACAGTTTCACAGTCAGAGGTCCTTGCCCAATGATGAACACTCTCGCCAACCACGGCTTCATCCCCCGCAACGGCGGCAACATCACAAAACAAAACGCCGTAAAGGGTCTGGCTGATGGTCTGAACTTCGACGCCGCCCTGGCTTCTTTGATGTGGGATCAAGCCATCATCGCCAACCCCGAGCCGAACGCGACATTCTTCACACTGTGAGCTACACCATCTTCTTTACCCAAAACCAAAAGGAGGAAAATAAATACTGACGAAGATGGCAGTGAGCATCTGAATCAACACAATGTACTCGAACACGACGCAAGTCTCTCCCGCATGGACGCCTACTACGGCAACAACCACGTTTTCAACCCCGAAGCTTTCGCAACCAGCACGAGATACTGGACAGACGAAACACTTACCGCAAACATGCTAGCCAACAGCAAATTAGCACGCATGGTTGAATCCAGAGCTTTCAATCCCGACTACACATTCACCGCCAATAATGAGCAATTCAGTCTCGGTGAGGTGGCTGCTCCATTTATCGCTTTTGGAAATACGACTAGTGTTACGGTACCCAGAGATTTGGTCTTGTATTTTTTCGGTAAGTGGTGAGAGTGAGATGGTGGAGAGATTTTGGCTGACTTGGTGATAGAACATGAGAGATTGCCTCATGAGTTGGGTTGGAGCAAGAAGAATGAGACGATGACGCTGAAGGATATTTTGAATGTCGTGTCGTCTATTCGGAATGCTACGAGTTTGTTGACACCAGAGTCGGCTTCGAACCAGACTGCAGATGGTGAATCTCATGGCATTCCCGAGGGAGTACAAGTCGCTCGCCGTAGTCTGCATTTGCCTGTGGTTGTTTGAGGTGGCAGAGATCTCATGAGCAGTCGCATTCGTGAGGACGCGATTGTCGAACGAGATTGTCAAGATTAGATAGCAAGTAGGAATATCGAAACAACATCAATTATTTAGAAGCCTAGAAGCCCTTCGTTGTTGAAAAGGTCCAGCCAATAGTCCCAAGCTTGAACATCATTTCCGAGTTCGCCCAAGTGCTCCTCAGATTGTTGACCAGTGAATGATGAGTCATTCGGCAGATTAGTCTGTATAGACTGCTGTAGCATAGTATTGGAGACCACTGGTTGGCTGTAGCCAGTCGAGTGGTGCTGTCGAGACTGTAAAAACAGTATGAAGCTTGGCGGCAGAGCTTCTGAACTCGACGACATGCGGTTCCAAGCTTTGAGGGCTAGGCTTTTGAGGTTTTGATGATAGTCCTTGTAATATCCACTGGCCTTGTTTGTAAGTAACTCTGGATTGAATGAGTATGCCAGTGATACTTGATGCCAGGCTTCTGCTGCAATTTCTTCGTCCAACGAATCGAATGCCAGAGCATGCAGTACAGGGAACAATGCCTCGAAGCAATAGAAGAGCTTGGTATGCCACCTATAGCGGTTCAGAACTGGACTGGCGCAGCTCGAATGCTGTGTCTGTAGAAGTAGCAGTGCTGTGTCAAAGTGTTGACTCTTCGAGATTGCCGAAACTTTGTCTTGTGAATCAGGTGGTGGATGACAGTGACGGAGAGAAAGCCGGTACCCAGTTGTTTTGATGAGACATCTCGAAACACGTTGGAGCGGAACAGATCCATCGCAGTATCTAGCGTACTTGTCTTCAAGTTGACCTTGCAGACGCTGGATTGCTACCGCCTTACTCTCTTGGCTGTTGGAGTTCTGACTTAGCTCTCGGACGAAGACACCAACCTCGTATCTGATAGAGCAGAATAACATATCTGTGACACCTTGTCTCTCGAGTGGCAAGATCGTCATGTCCGGATGTAGATCTGAATCATTGAGGTTGTGTGGACGGTTCGTGTCGAACAATAGAGTGAGAGCCGGGTCGGTGTCGTCTATGCCTTCGCATAGATTGGTGTAATGTCGATTTAGGAGGAAGATCTGCCACCAAAGCCGACGACTAATCTCCGCTGTGAAGACAGTCATGCGTTGTAAAATCTTTTCTCGATGTATGCCCAAGCGATGGGCTAATCGAACAGCAACTCCAATCACAAGCCAAAGTTTGTCCGGAGAGCTATGCTGTCGAGCCGCTATCTGTGTTTCACCCCGTTAGCAGTGATAAACATTAATCGTCAGTCGACACTTACTAGGTACAACACAAGGGCCTGCAATACGTCCATATTTGCACCCTCCATAAGGTCGGCATCGAGCAGGCAGGATTTGGTCATGGCGAAGAATTTCTCTAACAAGCATTCTCTGGTTTCCACCATAGTTCTGAGGCATTCTTCATCGTTCATGGATTCCACGGCTGTGAGGAAGACGGACGACAGTATTGCTCGTGATTGTTTCGACAACTCGCCATACTTGCGATGAGTTGCTTCAAGTACCAAATGTTGCGTGGTCGGTATGTGAAGCAAATTCGTCATTGGATTGACATTATCGATAAAGGTCTGCCACAATTGAAATATCTGTACAGGCTGAGGCCAGTCATGCATCGATGAGCAAGTAGACGGTTGGTCGAACAAAACAGATTCAACATGAAATGGTTCACTATGTCTTGAACATCCCATGAGTAAAACTCACCTCAAAAGATCTAGTGACTTACCTTGCCACAACTCCTAGATCGTGTTGTGGAACGACATCGATATTGCTCTGAGGCGGAGAGACGAGGCTCTCATTTCTCGGTGTGAAGTGCAAGGGCGGTTGAGCACTAGAAAAGCCTATACTGGCCTGAAAGCTTGTACTCGTTGATCTGGGACCGCGCTGTCGTTGTCGCGTGTTGAGAGGGGTCTTGTTGTTACGCTCACAATTCGCATCGACCTTCAAGCATGCCGCACACGGATTCTGGCCATCGCACTTGATCTTGCGGCGCTGACACCTAGTACAGCTGTGGTTACGCGTGATGGTCGAGCTCATGACAAGATTCAAGAACCTGCATTGGTCGATGCGCGATAGCGTGAGTCTCACGAGGATTCGAAGTGGGATGAGCGAGGGAGGACACCGAGAAGGAAGGAAAGGACGGCGGACAGCGAAGGACGAGGGACGGGACCGACGGAACCGCTCGATTTCCGTCTTGGCGCTCCGCTATGGTGGCCTGATGAGCGTCGCGAACGTTGAGATTTTCGTGTCTGCCCGCATCAAACCACTGACCTTGCATGAAAGAGGTCCACCTTCGTGTCGACAGGGTAATGGGGAGCGAGACATCCATGATGATGATCACACTGGTATTTGAGGATACTACTCGAGTATGTGCATCTCAGGAGTCACGACGTTGCGCCACCTTGCCGGACGTGTCCGAGTTCGAAAAAGAAAAGTCCACTGGACGACAAAGACAATAATGACTGATAACCATGGACAATTCCCGAAACGGTCAAGAAGCGATCACCTGCACGACTTTGCACCACGTCGCTCGCTGCTCCAGTCGTTCACACCAGACTGCGACACTCTTCCGAGACAAAATTTCGTTTTCGATCCCAAGGCGGGGAAGAAAATGAAGCCATGGGAGATGGAACAAGTCAACCAGTGATACTTTCTGTAGGATGAGTTGCATCAGCGCTGTCTTCGGAAGTGGCGCGAGGTTGACTTACACTTCCGGTCAGATATTGCTGGCTCGCAAGAACTTGATCATGGTAGTCGAGCACCTCTTTGAGATCATTTTCCGACTTTCTCATTTCGGCGGTATCTGCTTCACCAAGACCAAAGAATCTTTGGAACAGTTTGGTCAGCAAAGTCATTGCTGAAAACCGTCATTCCAACACTCACTGCTTGAACATCTTCTCGTATGCAATCTTGAAGATGCTGGTATCGAAGTATGAGCTCTCAACAGAAGCTACCTGCTCGAACCTTGCAATCTCTTCTAACTTCGTGGGAGGTGGCATCACCGAGTCTGGAGATGCATACTTGGCAACCAGGTATCTGCATATGGCTCTTGATTCAAAGATATGCAATGATCCATCCTCGAAGGCGGGAAGCTTTCCGAAAGGATGGACATCTCGGATGAAGTCTGGTGTCTACAGCATATTCAGCATCGCTCGAGGAATCAGACTTTTGCTTTTCATACCTTGTGCTCTCCTCTCTTCATATCGATACTGATCAACTCATAGGAGAGATCGAGCTCATTTAACACGAGCATCACCCTCTGTGTACAAGTTGACAGCTTGGAACCATAGAGTCGCATAGCCATTGTTCCGTTCGCGCACTATCGTCCTCTTTGCGGAGACTCATGGGGATAAGGATTGCTCTTTATATCATTCGACGGAAGTTGTGATGGTTCTCGGTTCCATCATCTAGAACTCGGTCCCGTCATGAAGAACTCGGTCCCGTCATGAAGAAGCGGATGATACATATCTGACCGGTCCCGCCTGTTCCATGTCCGCATGCAAACTCCTTCCGCTATGCAGGAGTCCTTGGTGGAGCTTTTGATATGATTGCCCATCGACTGTCTTGAATATAGGGAGGTGCTACCACATGTCGCGTCCAGGATTCATAGCCCTCTATGGTTCGGCTTGTCGCGGCTTCCGTCGCTCTCTCAAGAAGAGTCAAGCTTAGCAAAATTCCTCTTACCTCTTTTCCTGTACAGCATGAATATTTCATTCCAATTCCGAGGCGTTCCGACGGTTGTACTCAGCTCAACTTTGCCATGAGCGCATCCAAGGCGAGCTCGAGACTTCATACGACGCTATCTATGACGATACAGATAATTTCGACGGAGTCGCCGTCGTATGGAAGTCTCGGAAGGCCAAATCTATTGATGCGAAATTATCCTTCTTGCTGTCAATTCCGGCCGACGAAATACGAACTATCCTCGGTCCACACTGTAAAGCAATATTGTAAACCTTGGAGTGAGGGCAAGCAAAACACAAGCGAGAGGAGAACGGTCTGATGTCATGACCAAAAATAACACAGCTTGCATTTAACCTCGGCCAAGACCCTGAAATTTTCTATTTTCGACAACCGTTCGAACGCCTCTTGCGGCTCCAAGACATTTCAAGCTTCCAGACTACACCTCAAAAAAGATCACGAGGTCACTTTGCCGCAACGTTCTGGGCGCCTTCGATTGTTACGAGAAGATCGTCTTAGGGTAACCCCCAAACGTGGGGTCGATCTTTGTTGTACGAGAATTTGGCTTGAGTGTAGCATCGTAAGGCCTTAGACATTGTAACGTTGAACAAGCAAGACCTCTGGGCTTCTGTCATGCAGCCAAAACCCACACTTCGAAGGCAAGACCACTCAGATATATAAAAGACCGGAAATCCTTCCTCTCAGCATTCTTTTTCATCATCAACTCACATCATCTCATTTCATCTACGACACCGATCCAACACAACAACACTACCACTTCTATCTTTACATCAATCAAACAACATCACATCCAAGACATCATCAACATGCTCTCCAACAGTCTCATCTCTATCTTGGCTTTGACCTCCGCCGTCTCTGCCTCTCCTGCACTTCGCCGCCGGGCCGACCCTTGCCAGGACGCTTACAAGTCCTGCATCGCTGCCGGCACACCTGAGGTTGCCTGCTCATGCACATTGACCGCCTGCGTTGGCGAGGACAACGCTCGCAACCGCGAGTACTGTGCCAGCGCAACTGCCAACCTTCCCAAGACCACCGCCGCTCCCTCGGCTTCCAGCTCTGGCTATGCATGCAACCCTGCCCATAGCTACCCTAACGGAGCCTCCTGCATCTCTACTGCTGGCTCTCTGGCTCTCNTCACTCCCTC
>JGI24891J29808_1000091_pt1 | contig 118706 bp, 110 predicted proteins | sample FreactcultuFSWF8_FD_29808 | JGI IMG/M metagenome (IMG submission 29808) | reverse complement strand
CCCCGCCGCAGCCGCTGCATCGATGGCCTGCAAGGCCTGCTGGATCGCCAGGTTCTGCGCGCGCGTGCGGCGCTGCGCCGCCAGCGCGGCCATCTCCCCTTCCACTCCGCGCCGCAATTCGATCACCCGCAGTACCGCCTGGATGGAGTCGCGGCCGTCATCCATATTCAGGTCCAGCCGGAATGGCGTGGCCTGCGTCACCGGCAGGACCACCGTGCCACTGCCCCGGCGCGAGCCGACCAGTCCTTCCGACTTCAACCGTGAAATGGCTTCGCGGATCACCGTGCGGCTCACCGAAAAGCGTTCGGTCAACTCCATCTCCGAAGGCAAACGCGCATCCGGGGCGAATTCCCCGCTGCGGATCTGCTGTGCCAGTACGCTGGTGACATGGTCGGCCAGCGTGGTCTTGCCGCGCGCGGCAGCGGCCATGGAGGCGAGCGCCGACGCCTGCGGCCTGGAGGAGGAGGAGGAAGTCTTCATGGCGCGCATGATACCGCGCAGGCATCGGCTTTTGTGACTTCCGTTTCATATTCTCAAAGTTGTATTACAACTTCCGCTATAATGCGCTGCACGGGTTTCGCTCAAGCGTTCATATCCCCCCTATTCCGACGACAGATCACGAGGAGAACACATGCATATCGTCATTACCGGCGGCGCCGGCTTCCTGGGCAGCCGACTGGCGCGCCAGCTGCTGCAGCGCGGCACCCTGACCGGCCGCGACGGCCAGCCGCAAGAGATCAAGCGCATCACCCTGCTGGACGTGGTACCGGCCCAGGGTTTCACTGATCCGCGCATCGAAGCCGTCACCGGCGACATCGCTGACGCCGCCGTGATCGAGCGCGTCATCACGCCCGAGACGCAGTCCATCTTCCACCTGGCCGCCATCGTCAGCGGCCACGCCGAGGCCGATTTCGACCTGGGCATGAAGATCAACTTCGACGCCACCCGCGTCATCCTGGAACGCGCCCGTGCCCTGGGCACCAAGCCGCGCTTGGTTTTCACCAGTTCGGTGGCGGTGTTCGGCGGCGAACTGCCGGCGGTGGTCCCCGACAACACCCTGCTGATGCCGCAAAGCTCCTACGGTGCGCAAAAGGTCATGGGCGAACTGCTGGTGCAGGATTATTCGCGCAAGGGCTTCATCGACGGCCGTGCGCTGCGCATGCCGACCATTTCGGTGCGTCCGGGCGCGCCCAACAAGGCGGCCTCCAGCTTCGCCTCGGGAATCATCCGCGAGCCGCTCAATGGCCAGCCCTCGGTCTGCCCGGTCACGCCCGATACCCGCATGTGGCTGATGTCGCCGCGCCAGGCCATCGCCAACCTGATCCACGGCCATGAAATCAATGGTGCTGACCTGGGCCTGGCTCGCTTCCTCTCCATCGACGGCCTGTGCGTGACCGTCAAGGACATGGTCGAGGCCCTGGAACAAGTCGCCGGCAAGGAAGTGGTGCAGCTGATCGAATGGAAGGAAGACGAAGCCATCAAACGCATCGTCAATTCCTGGCCCGGTGCCTTCGAAGCCAAGCGCGCCAAGGCGCTGGGCTTTACGGCCGATGCCAACTTCGCCGATATCATCCGGGCCCACATCGAGGATGAAGTGAAGAAATAAGCTGCACATCAGTACGCAGAAAAACGAAGGGACAGCCCCGCAAGAGGCTGTCCCTTTTTGCTGCCTGTCTTGTTGGCGACGGACTTACTGCGCTTTGCCCAGCATGTTGAAGATGCTGGAGAAGTCCAGCTTGCCTGCCCCGTTCATGCTGTGGATGTCGTACAGATTGCGTGCCGTCGAACCCAGCGGAATGGCGCAGTTGGTGGCCAGCGCATTCTCCACGGCCAGCCCCAGGTCCTTGAGCATCAGGTCCACGCCGAAACCACCGGCATAGCCCTTGGAAGCCGGCGCCGTTTCCATCACGCCGGGGCAAGGGTTGTAGACTTCCAGCGTCCAGTTGCGGCCCGAGCTCTTGGACATGATTTCCGACAGCACCTTGGGATCCATGCCATTGGCCATGCCCAAGCGGATCGCTTCCGACGTCCCGATCATGAGGATGCCCAGCAGCATGTTGTTGCAGACCTTGACGGTCTGGCCGCTGCCGCTTTCACCTGCGTGATAGATTGCTTTCCCCATCTTCTGCAGATAAGGCTGGGCGGCCTCGAAGGCCTCCTTGCCGCCGCCCACCATGAAGGTCAGAGTGCCCGCCGTCGCCCCGTTGGTGCCCCCGGAAACGGGCGCATCCAGCATCTCGAAGCCGCGCGCCTTGGCCGCTGCCGCCACCTTGCGCGCCGCTTCCGGAGCAATGGTGGAACAATCGATCAAGAGCGCGCCCGGCTTGGCCGAGGCCAGCACCCCGGCATCACCCAGGTAGAGCGATTCCACGTGACGGCTGGCCGGCAGCATGGTGATGACCACGTCGGCCTTGGCCACCGCCGCCATGGAATCGGCTTCGGTCTTGCCGCCGACTTCCACCAGCTTGTCCACGCTGGCCTTGACGAGGTCATGCCCGCTGACCGAAAAACCGGCCTTGACCAGGTTCTGCGCCATCGGCAAACCCATATTGCCCAGGCCGATGAAGACGATGTTGGCGCTCATGCTGCTCTCCTTACTTCAGGGTGATGGTGGTGTTGACCTGCCCGGCTTCTTCATCGGGCGCGTACCAGCGTGCGGTGACGGTCTTGGTCTGGGTCCAGAAGGTCACGGCCTGCTTGCCGTTGGGACCGAGGTCGCCCAGCTTGGACGCACGCGAACCGGTGAAGCTGAAGTAGGCCACCGGCACGGGAATGGGCACATTGATGCCGACCTGGCCGACGTCGATCTCGTTCTGGAACTTGCGCGCCGCATAGCCCGAGCTGGTGAAGATGGAAGTCCCGTTGCCGTTGGGGTTGGCGTTGATGAAGGCAATGGCTTCATCGAGCGTGTCCAGTTCGACGATGCACATGGCCGGGCCAAAGATTTCCTGGGCGTAGATGTCCATCTCGGGCTTCACGCCCGTGAAGACGGTCGGCCCCACGAAGTTGCCGTTCTCGCTGCCGGCCACCTTGCAGTTGCGGCCATCCAGCAGCAACTTGGCGCCCTGCTCCACGCCGCTGGCGATGAGGCGTTCGACACGTTCCTTGGCCGCCTTGGAGACCAGCGGACCGACATCGGCCTTGCGGTCGGTGCCGGGTCCGACCTTCATGGCCTTGGAGCGTTCGACGATCTCGGGAATCCATTCCCGCGTCTGACCCACCAGCACCACCACCGAATTGGCCATGCAGCGCTGCCCAGCCGCACCGAAAGCCGCACCCAGCAGGTTGTTGATGGCCTGGTCCTTGGGGGCGTCGGGCAAGACGATGCAGTGGTTCTTGGCGCCCATCATGCACTGGGCGCGCTTGCCGGCTTCGCTGGCGCGGCGATAGATATGGGTGCCGACATGGGTGGAACCGATGAAGGACACCGCCTTGATGTCGGGATGGTCGCAGATCATGTTGGCCACGTCCGGGCCGCCATGCACCACGTTCAACACGCCCGGCGGCAGACCGGCCTGGTTGGCCAGCTCGACCAGGAACAGCGAGGAAGTCGGGTCCTGCTCGGAGGGCTTCAGCACGAAGGTATTGCCGCAAGCCACGGCGATGGGGAACATGAAGCAAGGCAGCATCACCGGGAAGTTGAAGGCGGTGATGCCCGCCCCCACGCCCAGCGGCTGGTAGAGCGTATAAACGTCCACGCCGCCGGCGACGTTCTCGGCCAGTTCGCCCAGTTGCAGCGAGGTGATGGAGCAGGCATGTTCCACCACTTCCAGGCCGCGCATGACTTCGCCTTCGGCGTCCGGCAGGGTCTTGCCGTGTTCACGGGTGATCATTTCGGCCAGCGGCGCAATGTTCTCGCGCAGCAGTTGCTGGAACTTCAGCATGATGCGCATGCGCTGCGCCAGTGAAGTATTGCGCCAGGTCTTGAAGGTTTCCTTGGCGTTGGCCACGGCCCGGTCGACTTCCTCCTTGGTGGCGAAAGGCACGCGGGCCACCACTTCCTGGGTGGCCGGATTCAGTACGTCGCGCCACTCCTTGGAAGTGGACTGCACCTTTTCACCGTTGAGGTACAGGGGAACGTTGGGGATGTTGGCTTGGCTCATTGCAATTTCCATTGTGAAGAGGTGAACAGGATGGGGAGAGCAAGGCCGGGAGCAACTCCCGGCCACAGGCATTACTGCTTGACCAGCGGGCAGGCCGCGTCCATCGGACGGAAGGCCTGCTGGGCCGGGATCACCGACAGCAGCTTCAAGTAATCCCACGGCGCCTTGGATTCGGCCGGGGTCTTGACCTGGTACAGGTACATGTCATGGATCACGCGGCCATCCGGACGGATTGAGGCATTGCGCATGACGGCGTCGGAAATCGGAATTTCTCGCATCTTCTGCGCCACCACTTTCCAGTCCGAGGTCTTGGCGGCCGCACGCGCCTTCAGGAACTGGTAGACGCTGGAATAGACTCCGGCCTGCACCATGGTCGGCTTGATGTTCTTGAACTGCGCTTCGAAGCGCTTGGAGAAGGCGCGGGTCTGCTCGTCGTAATCCCAGTAGAAGCCATCGGTATAGACCAGGCCTTGCGCCGCCTCCAGCCCCAGCGCATGCACATCCGACAGGAACACCAGCAGCGCCACCAGGCGCTGATCCTTGCCGCCGACGGCAAAGGAACGCGCCTGCTTGATGGCATTGACCACATCGGTGCCACCATTGGCTAGCCCGATCACCTGGGCCTTGGAGGCCTGCGCCTGCAGCAGGAAGGACGAGAAGTCAGAGGCATTGAGCGGATGGCGCACCGAACCCACCACCGTGCCGCCATTGACCTTGACCACATCGGAGGCATCCTTCTCCAGCGAATGGCCGAAGGCATAGTCCACCGTCACGAAGTACCAGGACTTGTTGCCCAGCTTGGTCAGCGCCGCGGCCGCACCGGCGGCTTGCGAGTAGGTGTCGAACATCCAGTGGAAGCCGTTGGTGGCGCATTCGGCGGTGGTCAGGGCACCGGTGGCCGGGCCGCTGTACATGGCGATGCCGCCCTTTTCCTTGACCAGCTTTTGCACCGCCAGCGCCACCGAGGAATTGGTGAGATCGGCGATGGCCTCGACCTTGTCGCGGTCCAGCCATTCGCGGGCACGGGTCACGCCCACGTCGGGCTTGTTCTGGTTGTCGGCCGAGAGGATCTCGATCTTCATGCCTTTGCATTCATTCTTGAGGCAGTCTTCCACCGCCATTTTGGCGGCCACCACCGAACCCTGGCCGCCCATGGCCGAGTAGGGGCCGGACATGTCGGTGAGCACCCCGATCTTGACCGTGTTGGCATCCTGGGCAAGGGCGGGCATGGCCGTCATGGCCGTGGTGGCCAGCGACACCGTGCAGGCCACGGCCGCAGCCGTGAGGGAACGGCTGAAAGCGTTCTTGGACATCTTGTCTCCTTGATCTTGTGATTGTTGTCGGACCTGCCCGCGTTCATGGACGCCGGGTCTTGCCGTTGTCTCCTGCCGTGTGTCGCCTCTGTCTTCCCGGGCGGCATCACGGCCCCGCTATTCTGCATGTGCGTATTTATCGATACAATAACCACAAAGACAAAACGCTTTTGCATTGATGCACATCGGCGGCGATGCAACCATGGAGACCACATGCTGGACTGGGACAACCTCAGGATCTTTCTCGAACTCACCCGCAGCCAGGGCCTGGTGGATGCCGCCAAGAAGCTGGGCATCGACCACTCCACCGTCTCGCGCCGCATGAAGCGCTTCGAGGAGCAGGTTGGCAGCCAGCTGTTCGACCGCAACAACCACGGCTACAAGCTCACCGCCGACGGCTACCGGCTGGTGGAATATGCGGAGCAGGTCGAAAGCACCCTCTATGCCGCCACCGAAGAACTGGGCGGACACAACAGCAAGCTCTCCGGCCAGGTGCGGCTGGGCGCGACCGAAGGCTTCGGCACCTTCGTGCTGGCACCGCACATCGCGCATTTCTGTGCCCGCAATCCCCACATCACGGTGGACATGCTGCCGATGCCGCGTTTCGTGAATCTGTCCAAGCATGAGGCCGACATCAGCGTGTCGATCGAACGGCCGCTGTCGGGTAATTATGTGGTCACAAAACTGTCCGACTATGTCCTGAAGCTTTATGCTTCACATGACTACCTGGCCAGGCACGCGCCGATTCACACCATGGATGACCTGGCGCAACATAACTTCATCGGCTACATCGATGATCTGGTCTTCAGTGAAGAATTGCGCTACAAGGATACGGTGGCACCGGACGCTTTCCGGGCCTTCCGCAGCACCAGCGTGGTAGCGCAATACACGGCGGCCTGCGCCGGCCGCGCGCTGGCGATCCTGCCCTGCTTCCTGGCGCAGCAGTCCGACGAGCTGGTGCCGGTACTGCCCGAACAGATCGCCATCACCCGCACCTTCTGGCTGGTGGCTTCCAGCGAGCAGCGCCATGTGGCGCGGGTATCAGCCCTGTGGAGCTACCTGCGGGACTGCGTGGAGCTCAACCGCGACTTCCTGATGGGACAGTCGCGCCGGATGCGCTGGCTGGAGTGAATCCTGCCCGGGCCAGCCCGCAACAAGATGTGTTTCAACCCGGCCGCCCGGTCCCTCCCCGCGCCGGCGGCCTTATCCCAAGGAGATGACGATGGCTGCAAAGAAAATCCTGCTCTTGACCGGTGATTTCGCCGAGGATTATGAAACCATGGTGCCCTTCCAGGCCCTGCAGATGGTCGGCCACACGGTACACGCGGTCTGCCCCGGCAAGAAAGCCGGCGACAAGATCAAAACCGCCATCCACGACTTCGAAGGCGACCAGACCTATACCGAGAAGCCCGGCCACCAGTTCGCCCTCAACGCCAGCTTCGACGATGTCAGCGCGGCAGGCTATGACGCGCTGGTGGTGGCCGGTGGCCGCGCCCCGGAATACCTGCGCCTGAACCCCAAGGTGATCGAGCTGGTGCAAGCCTTCGCCAAGGCTGACAAGCCCATCGCCGCCGTTTGCCACGGTCCGCAGGTGCTGGCCGCCGCCGGCGTGCTGGAAGGCAAGAAGGTCTCGGCCTATCCGGCTTGCGCGCCGGAAGTGAAGCTGGCCGGCGGGCAATTCGCCGATATCGCCGTGGATGCCGCCATCACCGACGGCAAACTGGTCACGGCCCCGGCCTGGCCGGCACATCCGGCGTGGCTGGCGCAGTTCCTGCAGGTGCTGGGCACCCGCATCGAACTGTAAGGGCTGGACCCTCAGGCGGGGAGCGGCTTGCAGGGCCATGGCTCCCCGCGCAAACGCGCTGGTTTTGCTTGTTTCTTCATTTCCCCTTCGCAGTTTCCCCCCNTTTTTTCCTGCCGAGCCACAATATGCCCTGAGAACAACCGTCTTCAGGGCATGCAGCCCATTTCCACCCTCTCCCCGATGAGCGACCAGGACCGCGAGATCACCGCCACCGTCATGCGCGAACGCAGCCGGCTGGGCGGCTTCATCCGCCGCCGGGTGGCGGACGCCGGCGAGGCCGAAGACATCCTGCAGGAAGTGTTTTATGAGTTCGTCCAGGCCTACCGCCTGCCGGAGCCCATCGAGCAGGTCAGCGCCTGGCTGTTCCGGGTGGCGCGCAACCGCATCATCGACCGCTTCCGCAAGAAGAAGGAAGAGCCCTTGCCCGAGGCGCACGACATCGAGCAAGTCGAGGGTGGCGAAGACAGCTGGCGGCTGGACCTGGTGCTGCCGGCCAGCGATGGCGGTCCGGAAGCGGCCTATGCGCGTGCGGCGCTGATCGAGGCCCTGCAGGCGGCACTGGACGAATTGCCGCCAGCGCAGCGCGAGGTCTTCATTGCCCACGAACTCGATGGCCTCAGTTTCAAGGAAATGGCTGCTGCCAGTGGCACCAGCCTCAATACCCTGCTGGCGCGCAAGCGCTATGCAGTCCTGCATCTGCGCGAGCGCTTGCAGGCGGTTTATGACGAATTGGAGATGTAATGGAACAGAACGACATGCCTCAAAATCCCCCCACCCCGGCGCGCCGCGATCGTGGCTTCCGTGGCGGGCGTGATCCGCGCCGCTGGGGCGTGAAACTGCTGCTGTGCCTGCTGTGCTTGCCCCTGCTGGGCGTGGTGGTGATGCTGCTGTGGAACTGGGTGATGCCGCCGATCTTCCCGGGCGTAGCCGAGATCGGCTTCTGGCGGGCGCTGGGATTGCTGGTGCTGTGCCGGGTGCTGTTCGGCGGTTTCCGCGGACGGCATGGTGGTTGGCATGAGAAGCGCCGCTTCATGCAGGCGCGCTGGGAAGCGATGACGCCCGAGGAACGCGAACGCTGCCAGCGCCGCGGCCGCCTGTTCTGCCGCGAAGAGCGCAAGTGAAGGAAAACGTCTTCCCGGGCTGAACCCGGTCAGCCCAGGGCCGAGGGCTGGGGTGCGATATTCCAGTCGCGCTCCTGCAAGCCAATCGACGTGAAGGGATCGACCAAAGTGCCGGCCACCATCCGCGCCAACATTTGCGGTGCGGGCGGCACTACCGACAAGCGCGCCGCCAATTGGTCGCGCACCCAAGGCAACCACACCGAATCGGACTGGTAGAACGGCGTGAACATCGCCGACATCGCCTGGAAGGTCCGCACGTGGCGGCGGCGTGAAGCGGCATAGCGGGGCAGCGCTTGTTGCAGGGTATCGGACTGCTGCAGGGCATGAATCAGCGCCCGTGCATCGAGCAAGGCCATGTTGGCCCCCTGCCCCAGCTGCGGGCTGGTGGAGTGGGCAGCGTCGCCGATGATGGCCAGCCGCTGGCCATAGGGCGAAGGCAGGGTGTGATGGCCGTAGCGCGCCAGCGTCATCTGTTCGAAGCCATCGATCTGAGCCAGATAGGGTTCACATTCCGGCCATAGCGCATGAATTCCCTCCTTCCATGCTTCCAGCCCTCGTTGCTTGAGCTGCTCCAACTGGTCCGGCTTGGTGCTCCAGAAGAAGGCCACCATGGGATCATCCTGCAGCCTCGGGCGGCCGATGGGCAGCACCCCGATCATGGTGCTGGCGCGGCGATAGCGCTGCACCAGCGAATTGACACCGAACGACAGGCCTGGCTGGGCGCGCAAGGAAACCCAGAAGGCCCCATAGGGCAGGCGCTTAGGTTCGCAGCTGTTGAGCGCGTGGCGACGCAGCAGCGAACGGGCACCACTGGCATCAATGACGAGATCAAAGGGACCGATGCGGCGGCCATCCGCGGTGCTCAGGCTGGCACCTGCGCTGCCATGTTCCAGGCCGTTGATCTCATGGCCGGTTTCGGCTTCGATCCCTTCCCGTTGCGCCGCTTCCTGCAGGACGCCGAACAGGGCCGCACGATGGACCGCAATGCCATAGCGTCCTCCGCGCACCGCGTCATACCGCACATCCAGCACCGTCTTGCCGCTGCGGGCATCAGCTCCGTAGAGGCGGTCGATGCGCTGGCCCAGCGCGGCGATGCGCGAGAACAGGCCCAGGTCTTCCAGTACCGTCAGACCGGTGGGCTGCAGGATCAGGCCGGAACCGACTGGCGCGGCCGTGACGAAGCGTTCCAGCAAGGTGACGCGATGGCCGGCGCGCTTGAGGTAGAGCGCCATGGCCAATCCGGCCGGACCGGCACCGGCGATGGCTACGTGCATGGATTTCATGTTTATCCTGCTGAAGATGAAGCGCGTGTCCAGGCCGGGGCGTCTTTTTCGAGGAAGGCGCGCAGGCCCTCTCGCCCTTCCGGGGAGGCGCGCAGGTCGGCGATGACGCCGGCCGTATATTCCGCCAGTTCAGGCGTGACCTGCAGCGGATTGGCGACCTGTACCAGTTGCTTGGCGGCGCGCATCGCCTGCGGTCCGTTGGCCAGCAAGGTATCGATCACTTGCAGCACCTTGGCATCCAGTTCCTGGGACAGCACCACTTCATGCACCAGGCCGATGGCGGCGGCGCGGATGGCAGTGAAACGCTCGCCCGAGACGAAGAAGCGGCGCGCCTGCGATACGCCCATCTTGGCGATCACGTACGGGCTGATGGCCGCTGGAGCCAAGCCCAGCTTGACTTCGGAAAGTGCAAAGAAGGCCGCCTCGGAAGCCACCACGATGTCGCAGCATGAGACCAGGCCGACACCGCCGCCCATCACTGCGCCCTGGACCTTGGCCACCGTCGGGGCCGGGAAGCTGTTGAGGGTTTCCATCAACAGTGCCAGCTTGCGGGCATCGCGCAGATTGTCCTCGCGCGAGGCGTCGGCCATGCGGCGCATCCAGGCCAGGTCGGCACCGGCGGAGAAGGACTTGCCGGTGGAGGCCAGCAGCAGGACGCGAGTACGCTTGTCGTCACGCGCCTCGTTGATGAGGTCGATCAGGTGGGCGATCAGTTGATCGTCGAAAGCATTGTGGACATCAGGGCGATTGAGGGTCAGCGTGGCCAGGCCACGAGGGTCGATGTCGAGATGGGCGGCTGCGGTCATGAGGGCTCCTGCGGTGAGGTTTGCCGGGAGGATAGCGCAAAATGCCGGGGGAAAATGTTACTGGAGAGACAAATGCACCTTGGGCCAATTTGAGTCAAAACGACTTGGTTAGTGAGAGGGCCAGATGGGACAACCGCGCACGGGACTGAAAAAGACAAAATAATTGCAATTTAAAACTTCCGGGCGTGTCCGCCCTAACAACTCCGCCACGATCTGCCTGTGCGCTGATAAGAGCATCAGAGCAGTTCTATCGCTTGCCGGGAACAAATTCTAATACCCCGCCTCAAAGCGAGCACCACAGGGCGCCACCAGCGCATCATGTGCGAACAGCGAGGAAATCATGAGTCGTCCCTTCGTTATCCTCGGAGACAACGCTAGGCACGCAGCACGGTCATCAGCGCCGACCTCAGCATTAGCATCGATGGCAGACCGGGCCGCAAGACTTGGAAGACCCCGAGCAACTGCTGCAACTACGACTCGACTTGAGCCTCCGGGATGGTGGTAGGTATTGCTTCGTTTCCTGGATCCGCCGGGCTGGGATTCGCACCGGTCAGTTGGCGGCGGTATCTCAGCCAGCCTGCGTATGGTCCTATTTCGGTCGCAGCTAACTTCGCAGTGACGATTGCCCCTGTGCGGGGTGATCAGTTGAAAGATCGATCTGACCAACGTCATCAGCGACTTCGTTTTTAGAGCTCACTGGAGTGCCTATGACCGATTTTCTTGATGCCGCCGCGGACCTGCGTGCGTCAATCAATGTCCAGCGACAGGGCAACCGCCTTTTGCGCCTGTCTTTCCCGCATGACGATGCGCCGGCCGATGCGCTGATGGTGGCCAATCGTCTCAGTGCCTACGAGGGCATGAGCCGCGATTTCGAGTTCACCGTCGAGGTGCTCTCCGACAATCCGGACATCGCCCTCAAGGATGTCATGGCGAAAATGGTCACCATTGAACTGGTGCGTGGAGACGGCAGCGTGCGCTTCTTTAATGGCTACGTCTTCGATTTCCGCTTCGTCAGACAAGATGGCGGCTTTTCCTATTACGATCTGGTCGCGTTGCCGTGGCTGGCCTTTCTGCGCTATCGGTATGACAACTACTTATTCCATGGCAAGACGGTGCAAGAACAGACGGCCGCCATCTTCAACGACTACGACATGCGCGACTGGCAGTGCAAGGGGCTCCAAGGCGACGCGCCGATGACCGATGCGTGCCAATTCGACGAAAGCGATTACAACTATCTGCATCGGCGCTGGGAAGCCCTCGGCTGGCATTATTGGTATGAACATCGCAAGGACGGCCATACCTTGATGATCTCCAGCGACAGCACCCAAGCAGAATCGATTGATGGCGAAGGGGAAATAGTCTGGCAGGGAAAAAGCGGTCTCAAGGGCTGTGGTCTGCATTCCTTTTCTGCGATTCGTACGGTGGCCGCTACGGCCTATGCCGCCGCCAGCTTCGACTTCAAGAACCCACGGCCAGTGCGCGCGGATGCTCCCACCATCAACAAGCAGGGTGCGGTACCCAAGCTCGAGGTCTATGAGTACGCCGGTGCCTATGGCTACAAGAACTCATTGGAGGGACGGGACTTTGTGCGCATGCGCATCGAAGAAATAGAAGCGGCCAGCAAGCACTTCAAGGCCAAAGGCGATGATGATCACAGCCAGTGCGGCCGCTCCTTCGTGCTCTCCGGCCATCTCGATCCGCGCTCGCCTGGCAATGAGGATAGTCAATTCCTGATTCTCGAAGCCAGGCACAAGGTGAGTAACAACTATGAAACGCGCCAAGGTGGCACCGCTGCGTATGATGTTGAACTCACCTGCCTGCGCAAGAAAATTCCTTGGCGTCCGGGGCGCGGCTTCAACAGCACCGAACCCAAACTCTATGGCGCGCAAACCGCCATCGTCGTCGGTCCTGCCGGTGAAGAGATCTATACCGATGAATATGGGCGGGTTAAAGTGCAATTTCACTGGGACCGTGAAGGGGAATACAACGAAAAGTCGTCCGCCTGGGTGCGCGTGGCAAGCACCTGGGCCGGCAGCAATTTCGGCTTCATGGCAGTCCCCCGGATTGGTCAGGAAGTTATCGTCCAATGGCTGGACGGCAACGTCGACAGGCCGCTGATCACCGGTCGGGTATTTAACCAGAGCAACATGCCGCCCTGGCCGCTACCAGAGAACAAAACGCAGACCGGCATTCTCTCTCGCTCCACGCAAGGCGGCACCTATGACAACGCTAACGCCCTGCGTTTCGAGGACAAGGAAGGACAGGAAGAGATTTGGCTACATGCCGAGAAGAACCAGCGCATCGAAGTCGAACACGATGAAAGCCATTGGGTCGGCAACGATCGCAGCAAAACCATCGACCACGATGAGACGGTCCACGTCAAGCATGATCGTACCGAAACGGTAGACAACAACGAGACCATCACTGTCCGCAACAACCGCACCGAGCGGGTGGATCAGAATGAGACGATCAGTGTCGGAGCCAATAGAGCCGAAGATGTCGCGCAAAATGAAACGATTTCCATCGGCGCCAATCAGTCCGTCGCGATCGGCCAGAACAAGACGGAAACTGTCACCCTCGCCAAGGCCCTCACTGTCGGAGCTGGTTATGCCGTGACCGTAGGCGGGGCGATGAATACGGCCGTGGGACTAGCGCAATTCGAAGAAGTTGGGCTGAACAAGACGGTAATGGTCGGCAAGACATTTACTATCACCGCAGGCGATGAATTCAAGATCAGGGTCGGCAAGTCTACTCTGGTCATGAAATCCGATGGCACAATCGTCATCAATGGCACCAAGTTCAACTTCGAGGCCAGCGGCCCAGTACAGATTTCCGGGAAAGATGTGGATGTGAACTGAGGCCATGCAATTCATCAATCACACCCCATTCCCCGCCTTGGCGTTCGGCGGTGTCGCGCAAAACGGGGAATCGTTTCACGTTGTCGCCTTGCGCCAGACTTTCACCTGGAACGAGACAGGTGAGCTGGTCTTCGCCGGTGAACAGCAACCGCTGTGCGAAGCCGACGAATTTTTCGGAGAGGGTCTGCAGGCAAGCGTACGGCAGGAGTCGGACCTGTGTCCATACAAGCCGCACTGTGACCTCATCATCAATGCCACTGCTTACCCTCCCGCAGTATTGAACGGTAAAACGCCGCACCGCTTCACGGTAGGTGTGGTCGTCAAACGCCCCGACGCCCCGGCACCGCTGCCACCCGAGCCGCAAGGATTGAACCCGTTTATGCCCGCCTCGCCCGAGGCCATGGTAGCGTGGCGTTCGGAGATGGAGCGTCTAAAGAAATCGGTCATTCCCGGTGAACGCCTTGTCGATAAAACGCTGGTAATCCACGGCGAACGTGGCTTTGTCAAACGGGCGGGCTTACTTGGTCTGGCGGCCAGGCTGCTAAGATTCGGCACCCTAGGCCTCCTGCGTCTGCCGACTTGGCGCTTGACCCGGCCAGAACCGGCTAACGCCTTGCCTGTGCGGCTGGAACATGCCTATGGAGGCCAATGCCGCATCGACGGTACCAGCCATGCCAGCAGCAAAGTGCCGAAGAAGCACCGCCTTACCCCGGAACAGCAGGCCGAACATCCTGATCCGATACACCCTCCGGTTGCTCATGAAGCGCTGGCCGCCAATCCTGCTGGCCAGGGATGGATGCGAGACTGGTATCTCGATGCGACCCGTACCACAAGGGTGCGCGCACCGCGGATTGATGATCCTCGGCATCCTGTCACCTCGCGTCATTTCAATCAGGTGCGTACCGGGCGTGACGATGCCGACTTGCTCGTCGCGGGGCTGGGCATCCGTCCCAAGGGCCATCCCGAACGAGCTGCACTGGCCGGAACGATAGACGAAAAATTCATCCGTAGTGGTGCGCCGCTACCAGAAGACTTTGACTTCGCGGTCTGGAACGCGGCCTGGCCGGACCAGCAGGTTGATGCCTTGCAGGGCGATGAAACCATCGAGCTGACCAATCTCTGCCGGCGCGAAATGCCTGGCGTGATGGAGGATGAGCAGGGTAACTCGGTCCTGAAGCTCTCGATGCCGCAATATCAGGCTTACGTTCTGGTTCGTTTCGAGTCGGGCCAGCTGGCTCCCATGGCCTTATCGACCGATACACTGATTCTCGAGCCGGATGCGCGGACGGTGGCCATGGTATTGCGTGCTGTCTTGCCTGTTCATCCTCCTATCCGATGCCTGGAAGTCCGGCAGATGGCTCGCACGCAGTGGCAAGCCGCCTGGCAAGGCGGCGCAGGCCGTGGCAGCGCAGGGCCATTGACGCAAGCGACATCAGGGAGCGCCGCGCATGGGTAATCCAATCGGAGCACGCAAGTCAGAGAGCTTCAAGGCCGTGTCCACCGCGCCGTCCTTCAACAAGACGCCGGTCGGCAGTAGCACGCCGATACTGCCTTATCCAACAGTCGTTGACTTGACCAACAGTGTAGATGTGGTCATGAACGTGCGCTTCAATGGTGATCCCGCGTACGTGCTAGGCCAGACCACCCAACCCAATTGCAAGGGCGATGACGCAGGGACTCTCAAGGGAGTGAGAAGCGGCACGGTCAACGGTGAGGTCAGACCCGTCAAAGGCTCTTCCACCGTGCGCGCAGGAGGAAAGCCCGTTGTACGCCAAGGGGACGCTTGCACAATGAATGGCGGCAACAACCCCGGCATCTATACGACGGTGCAGGTTCCGAATGGCGGTATTGCCGATGGCAAGCCCACAAAAAATACCGATCCGCCGGTCAAAGCTGAAACGCCACAAGAGAAAAGCTGGCTGAGCCAATGGTGGGACAAGACGCAACACGAAGTCAGCGAGGCCGTACAGCATCCTTGGGAAGCCACCAAGGGGGCCGTGAAGGGCATCGGCAATATCCCGTCGGACATTGGTGAAATGCTGATGAAAGGCGCGACGCTGCAAAGTGCGGGTGAAATGGAACAGGCCGCAGCCATGCAGAGCCTCTTCGGGCAGACCAAGTCAGCAGAAGAGCTGATGCAAACCGCGCAGCAAGTGCGCGGCAGTGCAAATGAGATCGCGCTACCGAGATTTCACATGAGCAATCCCGCGCAAGCGGGCGGGGACAAGATCGTGACCGCAGCAAGCTTGCTTGCCGGTGGTGCAGGGATAGCCAGAAGCGGTATCAGAGGTGTCAGCACCCTGGGAAAGGCAGCAGCGGCGGCCAGCGATGGCACGGCAGTCGCCAGGGAAACCGGGGCTGCAGCAAGAGCGCTGAAAGGTGAACAGGCACTGGCAGGAGAAGGGGCCAAGGCATCAGGAACCACAGCAGAAGCGGGCAAGGCGGCAGGTGCGATCAAGGAGGAAGCCACTGTAGCGCAACCGGCCGGCGACGGCGTCAAGGTTGTCAAACGCAAACGGCTCATGCCAGGCACAGCGGAGCACAAGGCCGACCGCTGGAAGAAGTACCAGGAGCGGGGTGGAAAGAAGGATTACGATGAGTGGAGCAAGCAGTACGATACGAATATGCGTAATTACGAGTATGGTGCCGCCCGTGAAGTCCAATATCGTAGTGCAATGGAGGCCTCCGAGGGCACACTCAAGACGCCATTGACGAACCGGCAGATCGACATTCTTAAACCCGATGAAATGTATGCTGGACAACTTAAGACCGGCCCTGTCAGCCTGACCAAAGAAAATGTCATCGCTATTCAAAAAGATGCCGAACTTGTCAAACAAGGCTGGCAGGTTGAACATATTCTAGAAAAAGGCGCATCAAAACCTTATCTGGACGCGCTGGAAAAAGCTGGCATTGATGTGCATATCGGCCCCAAAATTCCATAATGAGTGAGAAGTGAACATGACGCGAGACGAAGCGGAAGCAAGATTTGATGGTTTTTTGATGGACATGGATGAGCAGCTGGAGTGGCTGGAAGGCGAAGCCGAGCAATACGGCATCCAGTTCGACGCGACGGCCGATGACCTCGAGAAACTGGAGCAGTTATTTGATGTGATGTCTGCGAATCAGAACAAAGAGTTCGTCTCAAAATTGACGACTACATTTGCCCGTCAATTAGGGGAAGTCGTTCGCTTGAACTATGGCGGCAAGTGGGTTCTTTCGCTGGAAGATCCACAAAGCCCGCATTTCAATATGCCGGTCCTGGTCGGCCATGCACCAGTTGAAGGAGTGGAGTTTGCCCCTATTCTGGTGATGCGTTCGTATGCGCTGCGCAGGAAAAAAGGGACCTTGAAGCGGGCGGTCGATGCGCAGGTGAGCCCCAAACCTTTGGACTTGAGCGGTATGACCGAAGAATAATAAGTCAAGAGAAAAATCAGCAGAAAATCGCATGATGAGTAGTCTGCGGATTCTGCTGCAACCTCTGCTGTTTGCAATTCAACCTTACACTTGGCATCGTTAGGGGCCGCCAAACAAAAAAGCCCGCTTGCGCGGGCTTTCGGTCGGCTGGGGTGGCTTGGATTGCGTTCGGTGCGCGCTCAATCGTAGGCTAACGCTCGCGCTGCGCGAGCGAGGGATTCGCCCACGTGCCGCGGGCCCGGTTTCGCTTGCAAGCGAAACCTTTCGAATCCCCCCGCGATGTGCTCAAGCACATCGCTAGGGGCCACCAAACAAAAAAGCCCGCTTGCGCGGGCTTTCGGTCGGCTGGGTTGGCTTGGATTGCGTTCGGTGCGCGCTCAATCGCAGGCTAACGCTCGCTGCGCGAGCGAGGGATTCGCCCACGTGCCGCGGGCCCGGTTTCGCTTGCAAGCGAAACCTTTCGAATCCCCCCCGCGATGTGCTCAAGCACATCGCTAGGGGCCACCAAACAAAAAAGCCCGCTTGCGCGGGCTTTTTTATTTGGCGTCCCCTGGGGGATTCGAACCCCCGTACTCACCGTGAAAGGGTGATGTCCTAGGCCTCTAGACGAAGGGGACAAAACGGTCACAACTACAACATTCCTCGAATCAGCTCTTCCGCCAATTCACCCCACATTTCCATGCGGGTCGCTGGTGGAGGTAAGCGGGATCGAACCGCTGACCTCTTGCATGCCATGCAAGCGCTCTCCCAGCTGAGCTATACCCCCTGCGAAAGGAAAAGTCCCAAACTCCGGACTATCCAACCTCAAGGTAGCCTGATCAATCAGACTACTTCAACTTTCCAACAATCCGGCTGCAACCGGACTGCCTCACAACCTGGCGTCCCCTGGGGGATTCGAACCCCCGTACTCACCGTGAAAGGGTGATGTCCTAGGCCTCTAGACGAAGGGGACACTGTACCGCTACATACCTGCGCTGCCTGCTGGGTGACAGCGCAGATATCAAAATCTGGCGTCCCCTGGGGGATTCGAACCCCCGTACTCACCGTGAAAGGGTGATGTCCTAGGCCTCTAGACGAAGGGGACAAGCAGGTACTTCACATTACTTCTTACTTCTACACTTCAAGCTTCGCCTGAAATATCACCGCCAAACATCTGCGGGTCGCTGGTGGAGGTAAGCGGGATCGAACCGCTGACCTCTTGCATGCCATGCAAGCGCTCTCCCAGCTGAGCTATACCCCCGTTGCGAAGAAGCGAGATTATGCAATACCTCTTTTCAAAAGACAACAGCTTTTTGAAAAATAATTTCTTTTTTCAAAGATATGCCGCCAAGCGTGCCTCTACAGCCTCACGGCCAAACAATTGCAGCACGGCGTCAATGGCCGGCGTCTGCAATTGCCCCGCCACGATCAGGCGCAACGGCATCGCCAGCTGTGGCATCTTGATGCCGTGCGCAGCCAGCACTTCCTTGATCATCGGCGCAATCGCTTCCTTGCTCCACTCCACCGTCGCCACGCGCTGGGCAAAGTCAGCCAGGGCCGGCTTGATCGCCTCGGTAATGTGCTGCGCCACCAGGGCCGCATCCGGGGCCGGCTGGCGATAGAACATCAGCGCCGCAGCCGCAATCTCGTTGACGGTATTGGCACGATCCTTCAGCAGAGCAATCACGGCCCCCAGATCAGGCGCACCTTCGAATACCGCACCCTGTGCCTGCAGCAACGGGCGGACCAGATCAGCCAGACGAGCGTTGTCAGCCAGCTTGATGTAGTGGTTGTTGAGCCAGTTCAGCTTTTCCGGATTGAATTGCGCCGGCGCCTTGGTCAGGTGATCCAGGTCGAACCATTCGCAGAACTGCTGCATCGAGAAAATCTCGTCGTCACCATGGCTCCAGCCCAGGCGCGCCAGATAGTTCAGCATGGCCTCAGGCAGATAGCCCTGGGCCGGGTAATCCATCACGCTCACCGCACCGTGGCGCTTGGACAGCTTTTCGCCATCCGCCCCCAGGATCATCGGCACGTGGCCATACTCGGGCAGCGTGCCGCCCAGGGCCTTCAGGATATTGATCTGGCGCGGCGTATTGTTCACATGGTCGTCGCCACGGATGACGTGGGTGATCTTCATGTCCCAATCATCCACCACAACACAGAAGTTGTAGGTCGGCGTGCCGTCCGGACGGGCAATCACCAAGTCATCCAGTTCACGGTTGGAGATGGTGATGGGACCCTTGACCACGTCATTCCAGCTCACCTCGCCGTCTTGCGGATTCTTGAAACGCACCACCGGCTTGCGGCCTTCCGGGATGGCCGGCAGGGTCTTGCCCGCTTCCGGACGCCAGGTGCCGTCGTAGCGCGGCTTCTCGCCGGCCGCACGCTGGCGCTCGCGCATGGCTTCCACTTCTTCCGGGGTGCAATAGCAATAGTAGGCCGTGCCCTGCTCCAGCATCTGGCCGATCACTTCGCGATAGCGATCCATGCGCTTCATCTGGTAGAACGGACCTTCGTCATGCTCCAGCCCCAGCCACTGCATGCCCTCGATGATGGCCTGCACCGCTTCCGGGGTGGAACGCTCAACGTCGGTATCTTCGATGCGCAACACGAACGTGCCGCCGAAGCGACGGGCATAGGCCCAGGAGAACAGCGCCGTGCGGGCGCCGCCCAGGTGCAGGTAGCCGGTGGGGCTGGGAGCGAAACGGGTACGAACTTGAGTGGCAGTCATGATAGCGAGTAAAAATCAGGCCGGTCCTGGAATGCCAGGGCCGGCCATCGGTCAAGCAAAGGAATTCGGAAAGGCGTCATTTTAACGCCTTTGCAGGGCGGCACGCCATGCCGGCGGCCCGCCCCGGGGCCGACATCAGTCGTTCTGCACCACGATGCTGGGGAACTTGCTGGTCATGTCGCGCGCCTTCTCGGCCACCTTCACGGCGACCTTGCGGGCGATGGCCTTGTAGATCTCGGCCACCTTGCCGTCCGGATCGGCCACCACGGTGGGCTTGCCGGAATCGGTCTGCTGGCGGATTTCCATGGTCAGCGGCAAGGCCCCCAGGAAGTCCACGCCGAAATCCGCACACATCTTCTCGCCACCGCCCACGCCGAAAATGGGCTCGGCATGGCCGCAGTTGGAACAAACGTGCATGCTCATGTTTTCCACGATGCCCAGGATGGGGATGCCGACCTTCTCGAACATGCGCAAACCCTTGCGTGCATCCAGCAGGGCAATGTCCTGCGGGGTGGTGACGATGACCGCACCGGTGACCGGCACCTTCTGCGACAAGGTCAGCTGCACATCGCCAGTGCCCGGCGGCATGTCGACGATCAGGTAATCCAGGTCGCGCCAGTTGGTCTGGTCCAGCAATTGCTGCAGGGCTTGCGTGACGATGGGGCCGCGCCAGACCATGGGCTCGTCCGGATCGATCATGAAACCGATGGACGAGACCTGCAAACCGTGGTTTTCCAGCGGCTCCATGGTCTTGCCATCCTTGGTCTCGGGCTGGCCGGAGATGCCCATCATCATGGGCTGCGAAGGACCATAGATATCGGCATCCAGGATGCCCACGCGCGCGCCCTCGGCCGACAGCGCCAGCGCCAGGTTGACCGCCGTGGTGGACTTGCCCACCCCGCCTTTGCCCGAGGCCACGGCGATGATGTTCTTGACGTTGCTCTTGAGCTTGATGCCGCGCTGCACCGCGTGCGCCACGATCTTGAAGTAGACGTTGGCCTCGACTGCGGTCACGCCCGGCAGCTTGCCCAGCGCCTCTTCGACCAGCTGGCGGATAGGCGCAATCTGGCTGGCCGCCGGATAGCCCAGCTCCACATCCAGCAGCACGCGGCCAGCCTCAACGCGGATGTTGCGGGCTTCCTTGCCACGGATCATGTCCTTGCCGGTATTGGGGTCGATCACCTGCAACAGGGCCGCCTTGATCTCTTCCACGGTAATGCTCATTGGTTCTCCTTGCTCAGAACCCGCAAGTCTAAACCAATCGCGCCAGGGCCGCCCTGTGCGGCAATCAAACCACCCTTGCAAAAAGCTTCACTTTGATTGCAATGGAGCAACTACTGCGCCCAAGGCCCTGTGGCTGATAGAATGCCCCTCTTTCATGGCAGTTTTCTTGCAGCTTTCTTGCTTTTTCGGCGCGCACGCGCCTTAACCTACTTGCATCGTCCGTATCGCCAATGAGCACTTCCGCACCTCGCCAACTCTTCGTCACGACCGCACTCCCCTACGCCAACGGCGCTTTCCACATCGGCCACATCATGGAATACATCCAGGCCGATATCTGGGTCCGGTTCCAGCGAATGCAGGGCAATGAGGTGCACTTCGTCGGTGCCGACGACGCCCACGGCGCGCCCATCATGATCGCCGCCGAAAAGGCCAACATCACGCCGCAGCAGTTCGTGGCCAACATCGCCGCCGGCCGCAAACAGTACCTGGATGGCTTCCACATCGCCTTCGACAACTGGAGCTCCACCGACAGCCCGGAGAACCACGAACTGTCCCAGGAAATCTACCGCGCCCTGCGCGACGAGGCCAAACTGATCTCCACCAAGACCATCGACCAGTTCTACGATCCGGTGAAGAACATGTTCCTGCCGGACCGCTACATCAAGGGCGAATGCCCCAAGTGCGGCACCAAGGACCAGTACGGCGACTCCTGCGAGAACTGCAGCGCGGTCTATTCCCCGACCGACCTGAAGAATCCTTACTCGACCCTCTCGGGCGCCACGCCCGTAATGAAGTCGTCTGAACATTTCTTCTTCAAGCTCTCGGATCCGAAGTGCGTCGCCTTCCTGCGCGAATGGGCACTGGACAGCAACCGCCTGCAACCGGAAGTAGCCAACAAGGCCCGCGAGTGGCTGGACGGCGAAGACGGCCTGGGCGACTGGGACATCAGCCGCGACGCGCCCTACTTCGGCATCGAGATCCCGGACGCACCGGGCAAGTACTTCTACGTCTGGCTGGACGCGCCCATCGGCTACCTGGCCTCGCTGAAGAATTACTTCGTCAAGACCGGCCGCGACTTCGACGCCTTCATGGCCGATGACAAGACCGAGCAGTATCACTTCATCGGCAAGGACATCACCTACTTCCACACCTTGTTCTGGCCCGCCATGCTGAAGTTCGCCGGCCGCAAGACGCCGACCAACGTGTTCGCGCACGGCTTCATCACGGTCAGCGGCGAGAAGATGTCCAAGTCGCGCGGCACCGGCATTTCTCCGCTGCGCTACCTGGATATCGGCATGAATCCGGAATGGCTGCGCTACTACATCGCCGCCAAGCTCAACGCAAAGGTGGAAGACGTGGACTTCAACCCGGACGACTTCGTCGCCCGCGTCAACGCCGACCTGATCGGCAAGTACGTCAACATCGCCAGCCGCGCTGCCGGTTTCATCGCCAAGCGCTTCGAAGGCCGTGTTTCCACCCAGTGGGCCACTGCTGACGATGCCGTCCTGGCCAAGCTGCGCGGCGTGGCTGAAGAGATCCGCAGCCTCTACGAGCAGCGCGAATACGGCAAGGCCCTGCGCCTGGTGATGGAACAAGCCGACGCCATCAACGCCTACGTGGACGCCAACAAGCCCTGGGAACTGGCCAAGGACAGCAGCAAGGATGCGCAACTGCACGAGGTCTGCAGCCGCCTGCTGGAAGCCTTCCGCATCCTGACCGTCTACCTCAAGCCGGTGCTGCCGCAACTGGCCGCCCAGGTGGAAGCCTTCCTGCAGGTCCAGCCCTTCCAGTGGAGCGATGTGGCCGTGCCGCTGGCCGATGGCCACGTCATCAATGCCTATTCGCACCTGATGCAGCGCGTCGATCCCAAGATGCTCGATGCCCTGTTCGAAGCGCCGGAAGCGCCTGCAGCCGCACCCGCAGCAGCGGAAAGCGCCATCGAAGAGCTGGCGCCGGAAATCTCCATCGATGACTTCGCCAAGGTCGACCTGCGCATCGCCAAGATCGTCAACTGCGAAGCGGTGGAAGGCTCCACCAAGCTGCTGCGCCTGACCCTGGACGCCGGTGAAGGCCGTACCCGCAATGTCTTCTCGGGCATCGCCTCGGCCTACAAGCCGGAAGAACTGGTCGGCAAGCTGACCGTGATGGTGGCCAACCTGGCGCCGCGCAAGATGAAGTTCGGTGTCTCCGAGGGCATGGTGCTGGCTGCCTCCGCCAAGGACGAGAAGGCCAATCCGGGCATCTACGTGCTCAACCCCTGGCCGGGTGCCGAGCCGGGCATGCGCGTGCGCTAAGGCATTCGCCGCCGGTTGCCTGTGCAGGAGGAAAGAACGTCATGAACCTGGTGATACGTGAAGCCACCTCGGAAGATGCCAGTCTGATCGCCGAACTGACCCGTCACAGCTGGGCCAACAAGGTTGCGCCCAGTTCCTCGGGTCACCGCGAGGCCCCCGACCATGTGCAGGAAGACCTGCAGCATGGCGGTGCCTTCATCCTGCTCAGTGGCGAGACGCCCGCCGGTTCGGTGCGCTGGCTGCCTCTGGACACCGAAAGCGATGTCTGGGAAATCCGCCGCATGGGCATCGCCCCGGCGTTCCGGGGTGAACGCCTGTCCCAGCACCTGATGGAAGCCCTGATCCATCGTGCCCAGTCAGCCGATGTGCGCGAATTGCGGCTGGCGGTACGCACCGATCAGGTGCAGCTGGTGGACCTGTATGCCGCCTTCGGCTTCGAGATCGCGCCGGAACTGGAATACACCCGCGCCAATCCGCAGGAAGCCCCGCCCATCGTGATGCGGCGCGTGATGCGGCACTGATGTTTCTCCTCCTGTGATCCCCCTGAAAGCGACGCCTGGTGCGTCGCTTTTCTTTTGCCTCCCCGCCATCTCGGCAAATTGGAACGTTTGTTCATCAAGCGGTAACAATCGCTCGCTACCATCGTGAAAACGTTGTCAGGAGGCCAAGCCCGCCTGGCCTGCCGGGGGGCAGTCCAAGGGCATGCGCCATCAGTTCACATTCACAGGTAAGCACAATAACAATGGCCCAAGGGGATAGACAGGAAACTGCCTACATGGCGGTGCGCGTAGCGCGGCTCTACTACTTCCAGAACATGACCACCGCCGCGATTGCCGACGAAATCGGGACTTCGCGCGCGACCGTCTCGCGCCTGCTGTCCTTCGCACTGGAGCGCGGACTGGTGGAAATCCGCGTGCACGACCCGCAGCAGGTCTCCGGCAGCCTGGAAGCGGCCATCGCCCATCACTATCGGCTGCGGTCGATCCAGGTGGTGCCGGTGGCGGCGGCAGCCACCGACAAGGAAACCCTGCAGCGGGTCACCTGCCACGCCGCCGCCTACGTCAACTCCCTGGTCACGCCGGGCACCATCATCGGCCTGGCCTGGGGCACGACCGTGGCACAGATCGCCGACCAACTGCTGCCGCGCCATGTGCATGACGTGGACGTGGTCGCCTTGAATGGTTCCGGCAGCGGTGCCAGCTTCATCAACAGCTTCAGCGAATCCATAGTCTCGCGCTTTGCGCAGAACTATGGTGCGCGCGCCCATCACCTGCCGGTGCCGGCGTTCTTCGACTATCCCGAAACGCGCACGGCGCTGTGGCGAGAAAAGAGCATCAAGGCCATCCGCGACCTGCAGGAACGCGCCTCCATCCTGCTGTTCTCCATCGGGGCCGAGGCCACCGGCAGCTATATCCATACCGCCGGCTATCTGGGTGAAGAAGAACGCCAGATCCTGCGCGACGAAGGCCTGGTCGGCGACATCGCAACCGTCTTCTTCCGCGCCGATGGTTCCTGGCGCGATGTGGCCTTCAATGCCCGCAACAGCGGCCCGGACATGGCGTGCTTTGCACGCGCCGCGCATTCGCTGTGCGTGGTCTCCGGCACCGGCAAGCTGCCGGGCCTCAAGGCCGCATTGCGCGGCGGCTTCATCAACGAACTGATCATCGACGAACCGAGCGCGCGCCTGCTGGTGGAGCAGATCCGCAGCGGCGCGGCGGCGTGATCGCATCTCCACGAGGAAACCAGCATGGCAGCCATCTCCTTGCAGGGCGTCTGCAAGCACTGGGGTCAAGCCCAGGCGGTGAGCAACATCGATTTCGAGGTCAAGTCGGGGCAGTTCACCGTCCTGCTGGGGCCTTCCGGCTGCGGCAAGTCGACCACCCTGCGCCTGATCGCAGGACTGGACAAACCCACTTCCGGCAGCATCCACATCGGCGGCCGTGATGTCACGCAACTGCCCCCGGCCCAGCGCCAGATTTCCATGGTGTTCCAGTCGTATGCGCTGTTCCCGCACCTGAGCGTGCGCGACAACATTCTCTTCGGCGTGCGCGTGCGCAAGGAGCCGCGTGCAGGCCATGCGTCGCGCCTGAAACGCGTGGCCGACATTCTCGGCCTGTCGCACCTGCTGGAACGCCGCCCGGCACAGCTCTCCGGCGGCCAGCAGCAGCGCGTGGCGCTGGGCCGCGCCATCATTGCCGATGCGCCGGTGTGCCTGATGGATGAGCCGCTCTCCAACCTCGACGCACAGCTGCGCCAGGAAATGCGCCGCGAGATCCGCGCCCTGCAGCAGCAGCTGAACATGACCATGGTCTACGTCACCCACGACCAGACCGAAGCCATGAGCATGGCCGACCAGGTGATCCTGCTGCGTGAAGGCCGCATCGAACAGGACGCAGCGCCCGCCGATCTTTACGCCCAGCCGGCCACGGCCTTTGCCGCCCGCTTCATCGGCACGCCGCCGATGAACCTGCTGCCCCTGCAAGCGCATGCGCAAGGCCTGGCCATTGCCGGTAGCAACGTGGTGCTGCACGAGCTCGGCCAGACCCCCCTGCAACTCGGGCTGCGCCCCGAACACATCCGCCTGGCCGCGGCCAGCGAGGCCACCGCGCCCGCCTTGGTAGAGACGGTCGAATACTTCGGTGCCGACACCATCATCGGCGCCCGCATCGGCAACGCCTCGCTGCTGGTGCGCGCGCCGGGGCAACACCGGTTCAACCCGGGCGAAACGGTTCACCTGGCCTGGGACGCCCGCGACCAGTATTTCTTCGACCAGGAGAGCGGCCTGCGCCGCTCCTGACCCGTAAAACGATTTCCGCAGCAAGCCAACCCATCCACCTCATGGAGATGCATCATGCGTAGAACCTTCCTCAAGTCCCTGGCCGCACTGGCTGTCTCAGCCGCTTTCTGTGCGCCGGTGCTGGCCGCCAATCCGGTCGAGATCAGCTTTTATTACCCGGTCGCCGTGGGCGGTGCGGTCACCAAGACCATCGACAGCATGGTGGCCGATTTCGAGAAGGCCAATCCCGACATCAAGGTCAAGGCCATCTATGCCGGCACCTACCAGGAAAGCATCGTCAAGGCACTGACCGCCTTCAAGGGCGGCACCCCGCCGACCCTGGCCGTGCTGCTCTCGACCGATCTCTTCACCCTGATCGACGAGAACGCCATCGTCCCCATCGACAGCCTGGCCAGCAGTGCCGAAGACAAGAAGTGGATCGACGGCTTCTACAAGGGCTTCATGGAAAACAGCCAGACCGAAGGCAAGACCTGGGGCATTCCCTTCCAGCGCTCGACCATCGTGATGTACTACAACAAGAACCTGTTCAAGGAAGCCGGCCTGAACCCCGACAAGGCCCCGGCCAACTGGAACGAGATGGTGGAAGCCGCCAAGAAGCTGACCAAGCGCGATGCCGCCGGCAACGTCAGCCAGTGGGGTGTGAAGATTCCTTCCACCGGCTTCGGCTACTGGATGTTCCAGGCCATGACCGCTTCCAATGACACGATCCTCATGAACAGCGCCGGCACCAAGACCTACTTCGACAAGCCGGGCGCCGTGCAGGCCCTGCAGCACTGGGTCGACCTGACCACAAAAGACAAGGTGATGCCGGCCGGTTCCATCGAATGGGGCACCACGCCCAAGGACTTCCTGGAGCAGAAGGCTGCCATGGTCTGGACCACCACCGGCAACCTGACCAACATCCGCACCAACGCCAGCTTCCCCTTCGGCGTGGCCATGCTGCCCGGCATCAAGCATCCGGGCAGCCCCACCGGCGGCGGCAATTTCTACGTCTTCAACAAGACTTCGCCGGCCGAGCAGCAGGCTGCCATGAAGTTCATCCGCTTCGCCACCGAACCGGCACGCGCGGCGCAATGGTCCATTGCCACCGGCTATGTGGCCCCGCGCCAGGATGCCTGGGATACCCCGGAAATGAAGAAATATTTGCAGGACGTCCCGGCCGCCGACGTGGCGCGCGAGCAGATGAAATATGGCGTGGCTGAACTGTCCACCCACGACAACCAGCGCGTGACCAAGGCCCTGAACGACAACCTGCAGGCAGCGCTGTCCGGCACCAAAACACCGGAGGCCGCCCTGAAGGATGCCCAGCGCGAAGCCGAGCGCATCCTGCGCGCCTACGGCCGCTAAGCGCAGTCCGTTGCACAAGGCCTGCCGATGAAACGCCTGCCCTCCTCCGTGCTGCCCTGGCTGCTGCTGTCACCGGCCATGGTGCTGCTGATCGCCTTCACGCACTATCCGGCGCTGGCCACACTCTGGCACAGCTTCTTTTCCACGCCCAAGGGAGCCCGCCCGTCGGTCTTCGTCGGGCTGGAGAATTACCGGCTGATGGCGGAGGATCCGGTGTTCTGGCAGGCCCTGTGCAACAACCTCTGGTTCGCCCTCGGCACCATCCCGCTGGCCATCGCCCTGGCCATCCTGATGGCGCTGTGGGTCAACGAGAAACTGGCCGGGCGCGGCGTGCTGCGCCTGGCCTATTTCACGCCGACGGTGCTGCCGATGATCGCGGTGGCCAATATCTGGCTGTTCTTCTATACCCCGCAATACGGCCTGCTGGAGCAGATCACCGGTGCGCTGGGCCTGCCCTCGCACAACTGGCTGGGCAATCCGCAAACCGTACTGGGTGCTCTGATGGTGGTGGCAGTGTGGAAGGAAGCCGGCTTCTTCATGATCTTCTACCTGGCCGCCCTGCAACAGATCTCGCCGGTGCTGGCCGAAGCCGCCGCACTTGAAGGGGCATCGCGCTGGCAATATTTCTGGCGCGTGCAGTTCCCGCTGTTGATGCCCACCACGCTCTTCGTGCTGATCAATGCGCTCATCAACGCCTTCCGCCTGGTGGACCACATCGTGGTGATGACCAAGGGCGGGCCGGACAATGCCAGCTCCCTGCTGCTGTACTACATCTATGAAGTTGGCTTCGCCTTCTGGGATTCTTCCTACGCTGCAGCCCTGACAGTAGTGCTGCTGGCCCTGCTGGGACTGATTGCGCTGGTGAAGTTTCGTGTACTTGACCGCAGGACCCACTATCAATGATCGCGCCTACCTCACCCTTCGCTGAGCGCCATCGCGCGCTGGAAACCGTCTCTGCCTGGGTGCTGGCGCTGCTGTGGCTGCTGCCGCTGCTGTATGCGCTGTGGACGGCCTTCCATCCGGCCGCCTACGCCACCCGCTTCGTGCCGGATGCACCGCTGACGCTGCAGAACTTTGCCAACGCCTGGCATGCCGCGCCGTTTCCGCGCTATTTCCTCAACACCTTCCTGCTGGTGACGATGATCCTGGCGGCGCAGCTGGTGCTGGCTACGCTGGCCGCCTATGCGTTTGCCCGATTCACTTTTCGGGGCAGCAATGTGATGTTCATGCTGGTACTGCTGCAACTGATGGTGATGCCCGACATCCTGATCGTGGAGAACTACCAGACCATGAACCTGCTGGGCCTGCGCGACACCATCCTCTCGATTGGCCTGCCCTACTTTGCCTCGGCGTTCGGCATCTTCCTGCTGCGCCAGACCTTCAAGACGGTGCCGCGCGAGCTGGATGAAGCGGCAACCGTGGAAGGCGCCTCGGCCTGGCAGATCCTGATGCAGGTCTATGTACCGCTGGCCAAGCCGATCTATATCGCCTTCGGGCTGGTCTCGGTCAGTACCCACTGGAACAACTTCCTGTGGCCGCTGATCGTGACCAATTCGGTGGAATCGCGCCCGCTGACGGTGGGGCTGCAGGTGTTCTCCTCCACCGACCAGGGGGTGGACTGGTCCATCATCACGGCGGCCACGCTGATGACTTCTGCGCCTTTGCTGCTGGCGTTCCTGCTGTTCCAGCGGCAGTTCGTGCAGTCGTTCATGCGGGCGGGGATACGCTGAACCCGCAGGGGTTCAGTGGCCAGAGATTTCCGAAATCGAGGTGCGCACGACCTGTTTGGTGGTGATGTCGAAATGCACGTTGAAAAGCCGGTCCTCGTGCACGTAGTGATACTTCCAGTCCCACACTTCCTCATTCTTGCGGGTGAACTGCACCACGCTGCGCGGCCGGCCGAATTCGCGGCGGATCTGCTCGGTACTCATGCCGGGACGAATGGTGTCGAAATGTTCCTGCGTCAGCACCTGCGTGTAATCGATCAAGGTGCCGGAAGCACCGATACGGAACATCCAGGTCCGGATGCCTTGCGGTCCCTTGGGGTATTCCAGGGTTTTGGCCCCGCCACCGTCTTCCCAGACGGTATCGGGCTGGCCCATCACGCCGCGCACGTCGGCTTCGCTGGAAACACCCTTTTGCAGCTTGTCCAAACCGAACTCCTCGATGGGATTGCCGTTGCGGTCGCAGCCAAACATGGCCAGAGCGACAAGCAAAGCGCCGAAATGACCGGCGTGGCGACGCAGGCGGGTGAAGATGGGTTCACGCATAGGTAATTGATTATCCCTGATGAAGACAAGGTAAAATACGGCTTCTGTGTAACATTTGGCCTGAAAATATCATGCTCTTCGGAAAAAAGACCACCTACGTATCTGAAATCACCCAGTTCATCGACGAACTGAAGACGAAGAACCCGAAGCTGGAAGAGTCCCAACGCGCCGGCCGCGCCCTGCTGTGGGACAAGGAACCGCTGGACCTGGACAAGTCCGCCCGTGACAAGGCTTCGCGCGTGGCCCAGCAGCCCTACGTCTACCAGAGCCACTAAGCTGTTCGCATGACGGTTCAAGCAGGTGGCACCGATCCCGCCGGCCAGCCCGGCGCGGAACCCAGCGCCGACGCCATCGACATCACCCCCGCAGGCCAGCAGGACACCACGCCCGACGTGATCGACGGCGTGGCATTGGCACGCCTGTACGGCGAACCGCTGTTCCAGCTGCCCAATGACCTCTACATCCCGCCGGATGCGCTGGAAGTCTTCCTGGAAGCCTTCCAGGGTCCGCTGGACCTGCTGCTGTACCTGATTCGCAAGCAGAACTTCAACATCCTCGACATCCCGCTGGCGCAAGTCACCGCACAATACCTGGAATACGTCGAGCAGATCCGCAAGCAGAACCTGGAACTGGCCGCCGAGTACCTGCTGATGGCCGCCATGCTCATCGAGATCAAGTCGCGCATGCTGCTGCCGGCCAAGAAGGCCGAGCCAGGAGAGGAGCCGGAAGATCCGCGCGCCGAGCTGGTACGCCGCCTGCTGGAATATGAACAGATCAAGCTGGCTGCCCAGGAGCTGGACCAGCTGCCGCAAGTCGGCCGCGACTACGTGCGCACCCAGGTCCACATCGAGCAGACCGTGGTCACGCGCTGGCCCGAGGTCGACATCGACGACCTCAAGGCGGTCTGGGCCGATATCCTCAAACGCGCCAAGCTGACCCAGCATCACCACATCAGCCGCGAAGAACTGTCTGTGCGCGAGCACATGACGGGCATCTTGCGGCGTTTGCAGTCGGCGCGTTTCGTCGAGTTCTCGGACCTCTTCGATCCCTCGCGCGGGGTACCGGTGGTGGTGGTCAACTTCATCGCCCTGCTCGAACTGGCCAAGGAAACGCTCATCGAAATCACCCAGGCCGAAGCCTTCGCGCCCATCTATGTCAGACTGTCGTACTCGCCCAGCTGAGCGGGCGCAGCCGACCGGCAACCGGGGCCGGACTGCGCAGGCTTGAGCGACAAGCCACGCGACGGTCCGCCCGCAACCAGAGAATCCGCATGAAAATCATTTCCTCCATCGAAGAACTCCGCGACCACCTGCGCGGCCAGTTGCGCACCGCCTTCGTGGCGACCATGGGCAACCTGCACGAAGGCCATCTCTCCCTGATGCGCCTGGCGCGCACCCACGGCGACCCGGTGGTGGCCTCGATCTTCGTGAACCGCCTGCAGTTCGGCCCCAACGAGGACTTCGACAAGTATCCCCGCACCTTCCAGGCCGACGTCGAGAAGCTGGAAAAGGAAGGTGTCTACGTCCTCTTCGCCCCCACCGAAAAGGACATGTACCCGGAACCGCAGGAATACCGCGTGCAGCCGCCCAATGACCTGGGCAACATCCTGGAGGGTGAATTCCGTCCCGGCTTCTTCACCGGCGTTTCCACCGTGGTGATGAAATTGTTTTCCTGCGTGCAGCCGCGCGTGGCCGTGTTCGGCAAGAAGGATTACCAGCAGCTCATGATTGTGCGCAACATGGCGCGCCAGTTCGCCCTGCCGACCGAAATCGTGGGCGCCGAAACCTACCGCGCCGAAGACGGCCTGGCCCTGTCCTCGCGCAATGGCTACCTGTCGCCTGAAGAACGCGCCGAAGCCCCGCTGCTCTACCAGGTGCTCAACGACGTTGCCAACGAAGTGCGCGGCGGCCAGCACAACGTCGCCCAGGTCGAGCAACTGGCCATGGAACGCCTGGCCGGCCGTGGCTGGAAGCCGGACTACGTGGCCGTGCGCAAGCGCATCGACTTGCAGCCGCCTTCAGCAGCCGACATGGAACAAGGCGCGCCGCTGGTCGTGCTGTCTGCCGCCAAGCTGGGCGCCACGCGCCTGATCGACAACCTGGAAATCTGATCCATGCGTGCGCTGGCGGCCTGGCTGCTCTCCCTCACCGGATTGCTGGCCGCCGGCGCGGCTCACGCCAGCATCACCGTCCAGGATGACCTGGGCCAGAACGTCACCCTGCCACAGCCGGCGCGGCGCATCGTCAGCCTGGCGCCGCATGTCACCGAACTGCTGTACGCCGCTGGCGCCGGCGAGCAGATCGTCGGTGCCAGCAATCACAGCGACTATCCCCCGCAAGCTGCCCGCCTGCCCAACCTGGGCGGCTACAACGCGCTCGACCTGGAGCGCATCGCCAGCCTCAAACCCGATCTGGTCGTGGCCTGGCACAGCGGCAACAAACCCCTGCAACTGGCGCGCCTGCGCAGCCTGGGCATTCCCGTCTTCGAGAGCCAGCCGGCCGATTTCGGCATGATCGCTACTTCGCTGGAACGACTGGGCCAGCTGGCCGGTACCGAGGCCACTGCCCAAGGGGCGGCGACTGCCTTCCGTGCGCGTTGGCAGCAGCTGGAAGCGCAATATCGCGGCCGTGCGCCGGTGAGCGTGTTCTATCAGATCTGGAGCCAGCCGCTGATGACGCTCAACGGCCAGCACATGGTGTCGTCCGTGCTGCGCCTGTGCGGCGGACGCAATATCTTCGCCGACCTGCCGCAACTGGCGCCTACGGTCAGTGTGGAGTCGGTACTGGCAGCAGATCCTCAAGTGATTCTCACGGCAGGCGATGCGCGCGACCAGCCGCTGGAGCGCTGGAAGGCCTTTCCCCGCCTGCGAGCCGTGCGCGACGGGCAGCTCCATACCGTCAATGCGGATTGGCTGAACCGCGCCGGGCCACGGGTGCTGGAGGCGGCGCAGGAAGTGTGCGGGAAGCTGGATCAGGCACGGCAAGCAACAACAAGCGCTCAATAAAAACATCCCTCACGAGGAGGGATGTGCGGCTTCAGACTAAGGCATTCAGAAGCGATATTTCAGGCCAGCGCTCAGGAGATTGGCATTGACTGAAACACCATCCTCCCAGGAACCTCCCACACGCTGCAGACGGGTGTAAGCGCCATTGATGCTGAAGCGGGAAGTCAGGTCATATTCGTAGCCGATCCCCAACTGGTAACCAATACCGGACTGCGAGTGGGAAGTGGATCTGCGGTACGCATAGGGCCCGTCCTCTGCGGCCTCCAGAGAGACCTGGGAATGCATCAGGCCTCCTTTCAGATACAGCCCGGGAATGAACTCGGTCAATTTGTAGATCGCAAGCAGGTCGAAACCATGGGTGTTGGCCGTCAGGTGCCAGCGATAGGGGCCAGCGTTGCGTTCTTCTCGCTTGAAATCACCCAGATGGAAATATCCCGATTCCAGGGAAAAATTGGGAGTGAACTGATAGCCGACGGACAGCCGCACGGCACCGGCCCGGGCGCTTTCGACATATTCGTCTCGTGACGGGCCGTCATTGCCGTCGTTGACGGCATAGCTGACCGAGCCGCCTTCCAGACCGACATAGATGCCGGTCGCCGGCCTGGACTCCTCCGCAAAGCCCAAGGTCGACATAGCCAATGCCGCAGTGGCGGCGATTAAATGGATTACCTTCATCTGCATATCTCCCACGAAGTTGATCGAATCGTTGCGATCCCGAAGGCGTGTGCTGCTGCCCTCGGGAGCGAGCTCCTGACGTAGCACGGAGGTGCTGTGCCAAGCCGGGCGCGATCATAGGAGTTGATGAGGAGAAGTCATCCGAATGCGAGAAAAATGTGTATTTTCCTCGATGAATAGCGAAGGTCCGCTCGAAATGGAATGAAGTGCAAGCGAAAAAACAAGTCGCTACAGGGGCTGGCATGGGTGCCTGCACGCTGCATGTGAACGAAAAAAATCCCTCCACCAGGGAGGGATTTCAAGACCCGCAAAACTGCAGGTAAAACTTAGAACTTGTACTTCACGCCAGCCGAGTACAGATTCATCTTGTTGTCGCTTTCGCCACCCAGCTTTTCGAAGCGGGTGTAGCCAACGTTGATGCCAACGTTCTTCGCCACGGCGAACTCATAGCCCAGGCCGTACAGGTAACCGGTACCGGTTTGCGAGAAGGAGCTCGTGCCGGACGGCTGGCTCAGTTCCAGGGAAACCTTGGAACGGGTCGCACCCGCCTTCAGGTACAGGCCCGGCACGAATTCGGTGAACTTGTAGATCACGGACAGATCGGCGCCCTTGACGTCAGCCTTGACGTTGTAACGCACGGTACCGGTGCGGTTGGTACCGTCTTGCTTGAAGTCGTCGGTGGCGAAGTAACCCAGTTCGATCGCGAAGTTCTTGTTGATCTGATAACCAACCAGGGCGCGCAGGGCACCGGTTTCGTTGGTTTCGGAGGTCTTCACGCCATTGGTCGGGGTAGCGATGCTGCTGATGGAGGCGACGCCGCCTTCCAGGCCGATGTACACGCCGCTGTCAACGGTCTGCGCTGCCACCGAACCGGCGGCCATCATTGCTGCGATTGCTGCAACTGCTGCTGCGATATTCTTTTTCATTCCTGATATCCCTAAATAATTGTCAGTACTTCGTCAGGGTTTCCCCGGCGGCAATTATATCGGGAGGCGAGAATTCGTAAATATTGGTAAAGAGTTTTTTGTTGATTTTTTGAGCTCTTTTGTTGAAAAACAACATATCAGCAGATGAGAATACGAAGCTTCTTTCAAACTTTGCGCTTCTCCTGCTCACCCTGGCTCGCCACGAAAACCACACCGTCCGGGCTCGCGACCGGAAAGAAGCGGCATCCATACGCCGCCTCCAGCGCTGCAGGCTGCAGGATGGCTTCCGCGGTGCCGCCGTGCGCGGTGCTGCCGTCGAGCAGCAGGATATGCGAGGCAAAGCGCCGCGCCAGATTGATATCGTGACAACTGGCTACCACGGCCCTGCCCTCCTGCGCCCATTCCTGCAGCAATTGCATTACCTGCAATTGGGCCGCGATATCCTGATGCGAGGTCGGTTCATCAAGCAGACAGAGCGCGGGAGCCTGCACCAGCAAGGTCGCCAGCGCCACGCGCTGGCGCTCCCCGCCGGACAGCCGCAACAGATCCTGCCCCGCCAAGCCGGACAGGCCGACCTGTTCGAGGGCGGACAAGGCCAGCGCGCTGTCCTTCTCCGGCCCGCCCCAGCCATCGCCATGGGCAAAGCGGCCCGCCATGACGGCATCCAGCACCGGCAGCGAAAACGCATCCTGTTGATGTTGCAACAGCAGGCCGCGCTGCAAGGCCAGTTGCGACGGCGAAAAGGACGACAGCGCCCTTCCCTGCAGCAGAACCTCGCCGCCATGCGCCGCCTGCAAGCCGGCCAGTACATGCAGCAGGCTGCTTTTGCCGACCCCGTTGCGCCCCAGCACGCACCAGAATTCACCCGCGCGGACCTGCCAGTCCAGCGCCTGCAGCAGGACACGCTCACCCGCGCACACCGCCAGCTGACGGGTCTGCAGAACGGGCACTGAAGAATGCGTCATATTCGTCATGGGCGGCTCCGCGCCAGCAGCCACAGGAACATTGGCACGCCCACCAGTGCCGTGATCACTCCCACCGGCAGTTGCACCGGTGCGGCCACGGTACGCGCCAGCAGATCCGCCAGCGTCAGCATGGCCCCGCCGCCCAGGACACAGGCCGGCAGCAGCAGGCGCTGGTCATTGCCGACCAGCAGGCGCAAGCCATGCGGCACCACCAGTCCGACGAAACCGATGGTCCCCGCCATCGCCACGGCACCGGCCGTGCAGGCCGCCGCTACGCACAGAAGCATCACGCGCAGCCGCATCACCGGCACGCCCAGCAACTGCGCAAAGGCATCGCCGCGTGCCAGCAGATTAAGCGAGGGCGCATGACGCCAGCTCCACAGCAATGCCAGCAGCAACACCGGTGCCATCAACAGCAGCAGGCGCGCATCGTCGAGGTCGCCGATCAGCCAGAACACCATGCCGCGCAACTGCGCATCCGGCGCAATCGACAGCGCCAGCGAAATCAGCGCACCGAATCCGGCTGCCAGCATCACACCCGTCAGCAACAGGCGCTGGCTGGACAACAAGGGAGACACCGCCAGATGCCGCAGCGAGGGACGCACCAGCCCGAACAGCAGCAGCATCGCCAGCCCCGCGCCCAGCAAGGCGCCGGGCGCGGTGACGGCCTGCACCGGCCAGCCCAGCCGCAGGGCTGCCAGCATGGCCAGCAAGGCCCCGGCCGCCGAACCGCCCGACAAGCCCAATACATAGGGATCGGCCAGCGGATTGCGCAACAGTACCTGCATCAGCGCCCCCGACAGGGCCAGCGCGCCGCCCACGGCAAAGGCGGTCAGCGCGCGTGGCACGCGCAGCGACAGCAGCATCGCCACCTGGTCGGCGGAGGCCGAAGGACGCAGGCAGCCAGTGCTGCCGCACAGCACCGCCGCCGCCAAGGCCAGCAGGGACAGCAGCAGCAAGGCGCACAGCACGGGCAGGTAACGTCGCATCGGGGCCAAGATCAGGTCAGCGTCAGAAGTCGTAGCGGGCGGTGAATTTCAGGGCCCGTCCGTCCTCCGGATAGATGCCCGAGACTGCCCCGCCACTGCAGTCATACGCCTGCGAGTAATACTTGCGATCAGCCAGATTGGTCCCGGTGACGGCAAATTCCCAGGCGCTGACACGCACCGCATACCGCGCATCGAAGGTAGTGAACGAAGGCATGCGCGCGCAGGTGTTGGCGAAGTCGTTGCCCATGCGCTGGCGGTCCACCCAGCGTGCACCGACGTCGGCACTTTGCTGTCCGGACTTCCAGTTCAGGCGGGTCGACAGCGTATTGGCCGGCACCAGCGCCAGTTGCTTGCCACTGTTGTCGCCTTCCTCGAAACGCGCATTGATGTGCTGGTAGGTGGCACTCCAGCCCAGGGTCTCGGTCAGCTGCACACGGCCCTCCAGTTCCACGCCCTGATGGCGGGTCGGTGCCAGGTTGCTGTTGGCCCCGAAGCCACCGTTGGCGGTCGGGTCGTAATACAGCTCGTCGCGCACGCGATGGCGGAACCAGCGCAGCGTCACCTGGCGCGCCGTATGGCCCAGGGTCGCGCCCAGTTCCAGGTCATGCGAGACCTGCGGTTTCAGGACCGCGCCACTGGGCAAGGCCGTGAAGCCGTTCTCGTCGGCAGTTGCCAGGCGATAGCTCTGGCCGGTCTTGACGAAGCCGCGCAGCAGCGGCAGCGGCGCATAGCTGGCTTGCAAATCCCAGGCATTGACGGCGCTGGTGCGGCCATAGGCGCCGGAATCGCTCTGCTGGGTGAACTGCTCGCGGCGCACGCCGGCAGCCACGCGGGCGTTGCGGTCGAACTCGATTTCATCGCGCAGGTACAGCGCCTTCGAATGCTGGGAGGCATCGCTGTTGCCATAGCTGGCATTGGTGGCGGAACTCCATTCGGCCAGGTCCACACCGGCAATGGCCTCGTTCTTCCACAGACCGCTGTCGAGTACGTGACGCAGGCGCGGCGAGAACTGGGTGGTCCGGATGTTGGCTTGGGCAGTGGAAGCGCTGCTGACATAGGTCGAGCGCGAGATTTTTTCACGATGCGACAGCTCGGCCGCCACGTCGAAGGCACCGAAGCGGCGCTCCAGGAAGGCGGTGATGCTGTCATTGTCATAGGAGCCGTGATCCAGCGGCTTGCTGGTCTGGCGCGCATTGGCGTCATATTGCGCCTGGCTCAGGCTGCCCGGCAGGCCGAAATCGGCGCGCGACAAGTTGGCGCGCACGCCGAAGCGCCAGTCGCTGGCGAACCACTGCACCGTGGTACTGAAATTTTCTTGATTGGACTTGCTGTTGTCGCGCCAGTTGTCAGCATGCGACTTGGCATAGCTGGCGTCGATGGACATGTTGTCCCAGCCGCGCGAGACCGCTGCCCGGCCGGCGCGCTGACCGTTGCTGCCGACTTCGCCGATCACGGTTCCGCGCACGGTATTGGCCTGCGGGCGGCGCGTGATGATCTGGATGGTGCCGCCGGTAGCGCCGCTGCCATACAGCACGCTGCTGCCGCCGCGCACGATCTCGATGCGCTCGATGGTCTCGATGGGGATCGCCGACAGCAGCGGCGTGGCCAGTTCATTCTCGGAAATACGCACGCCATCGACCAGCACCACCATGTTCTGGTCGCCATTGGTGCCGAAGCCGCGCAGGTCCAGCGGGAAGTTGCGCGGGCCGGACAGGCTCTGGCGCCCGTAGACGCCGCCCAGCTTGCGGATGGCTTCGTTGGCGTTGTCGATGCCGGCTTCGCGGATCTGCTCGGCGGTGATGACGGTGGCAGCGACCGGCGGGAAAGCCGGATCATTGGGGAAGCGCGAGGCCGAGACCACTACCGCCGACAGCGGCTGGCTGGTATCGGCAGCGTGGGACGACGCAGCGAAAGCCGAAAGAATCAGCGCACTGGCAGTGCGCAGGGCAATACGGGGGCGAGGACCGCCACAGCGGGCCTGGAAATAAGCGATATGCATGAAAAATCAGGTCAAGAATCTGTGCAGCCAGCCTCCCCGCGGGCCGCAATCAACGGAAAACCGCACCAGTATTGGTTGTGCGGGCTCCTCCTGTTCTGGCCGGTCTCCGGACTGCAGGCATGACCATCGGCCTTCCCATGTGGCGAAGTGAACGTTCGCGCAAAAACACAGTGGCGTGGAAGAGGTCTCGCCGGCGAGACGCGACGCATCGTCACGTCGCCGCCGGCACCTGGTTACCGTTGCGGGGGCAGTACACCTTGGCTGACCGCCTTGCTGGCTGCAGGCGGCCTGGCGCGTGTTTCCCGTTTAACTGCCGGCGAGGACACGCCGGCGGGCACCAAAACCGCGCCATTGTAGGCGTGCAGCGTACACGCCACAAGCCGCAGCACCCAGATGATGTAAATCAGCACAAGCGGGACAGCCGCAATTGCTTTCAGGAAAAAGCCGGATAAAATCCATCCTCAGCAGTGATATATAGAAAAAATTCGATTTTTCTATCAAAAAACATTTGAATCGCGGTTCTTGCCAATTTTTTGTGGTGGGGCCGAAAAATTGAAACAAATGGGGGATTTCACTCGCTGTTTGGCCGATGAGATCACGCCAAGCGGTCCTATACTCGGCGCCATGGCATCGTCGACCGGCGGACCCTTGCGGGGTCGGCCGGCCTCACTGTCATCCTGAACGTTGTCGTGGTCTGCGGGCCTTCAGAGACTGCCTCTGGCTGCCGATATCTGTCTGATATCGGGGCAGTGGTGGTGGCTGTGCCTCCCGGAACGACGCATTAGATCCGCCTACGGGCAACTTTGCACAGCAGTGCGCCGACGAGCGCACACCTTTGTTGGGAGAATCAGTAATCATGAGCGACGACGTTGATCTGGAAGCATTGTTTGACGAAATTTCCTCGCAGACGCTACCGGGCATGACTGCCGAACCGGCTACCGCTGCCGCCGCCCCCGCCGCCGCCGGCACCGAAGAAGCGGCTGCAGGCGAACAGGAGGACCAGAGCGACAAGCCCATGTACGAACGCCTGGGCGGTATCGTGCGCCTGCTGCACGACTCCATGCGCGAACTCGGCTACGACCGCTCGCTGACCGACGTGGCCGAGCAGATCGGCGACGCCCAGAGCCGTCTGGAACACATCGCCACCCTCACCGAGCAGGCCGCCAACAAGGTGCTCAATGCATTGGACTCCGGCATGCCGGCCCAGGACCGCCTGCAGGAACAAGCCAAGGACATCAACGCCCGCTGGACCAAGCTGTATGCCGGCCAGATGAACATCGAGGAATTCAAGGCACTGGCGGGCGACTCGCAGAAGTTCTCCAATTCGGTGATGGAATCGACCGAGGCGGAAAAGGCGCGCATGCTGGAAATCATGATGGCCCAGGACTTCCAGGACATCACCGGCCAGCTGATCAAGAAGATCGTGGGCATCACCGCCGCCGCCGAGCGCGAACTGGCGCAATTGCTGCGCGACAACGCGCCGCCGGAAGTCAAGGCGCAGATCGATGCAGACAAACCGGCAACCCTGATGAATGGCCCCTCCGTGGGAGGCACCGCCATGGCGCAGGACGACGTGGACGACTTACTCGATAGCCTGGGGTTCTAATGGATGACGAAATGCTCAAGGATTTTGTCGTTGAAGCGTTGGATCTCGCCACCAACGTGGAAGAGCACCTGCTGACGCTGGAACGACATCCTGATGACCTTGAAATCCTCAACGCGGTCTTCCGCGCATTCCACACCATCAAGGGTGGCGCCGGGTTCGTGAACCTGCCGGCCATGGTGTCGGCCTGCCACCTGACCGAAAACCTGTTCGATGCGCTGCGCACCGGCAAAGCCCCGGTCACGCCGCTGGCCATCGAGGCGGCGCTGCAAGCCAGCGGCTTCGTGGCCGACCAGTTGACCGAATTGTCCAACGGTGCCGCACCCGACAGCCTGGCCTCGATGCCCGCCGAACTGAAGGACATCCTGACCCAGGCCATCGAAGGCAAGAGCGAATCCGCTCCGGCTCCGGCCCCGGCTGCAGCAGCGCCTGCTCCGGCAGCCGCAGCACCAGTGGCCGCGCCCGCGGCTGCCGCCCCGGTCGCCGCCGCCAGCGTCGATGGCAGTGCCAGCGTGATGAAAAATGGCGAACTGGACTGGCCCGCCCTCTACCAGGCCGTGGTGCCCGGTGCAGCTGCCGCGCCGGTCGCGGAGGGTAGCGCCGAGGCGGCCCCGGTGGCGGCCGCTGCAGCGGCACCCGTGGCTGCCGCTGCAGCCGCACCCGCCGCCGATGGCGAGCCCAAGGCGGCCGCCCCGGCGCAGCAGAATCGCCGCGCCACCGATTCCCCTGGCGGAGCCAAGGAAGAAAGCATCCGTATCGATGCCGTCAAGCTGGACGCCCTGCTGGAAGTGGCTGGCGAATCGGTGCAGGCCGCCAACCAGGCTGCCGTGCTGCTGGAAAAGCTGCAGCAGTTCAAGTTCGAAGGGACCGCTGCGGCGCTCATGTCGACCCTGGCCGAAACCCTGGGCCGCGCCTCGCGTTACTCCAGCGAACTGCAACGTGCCACGCTGTCCACGCGCATGCAGCCGGTCGGCCGCCTGTTCCAGAAGTTCCCCCGACTGGTGCGCGAACTGGCCAAGGACCTGGGCAAGGACGTGGACCTGGTCATCACCGGTGCCGAAACCGAAGTCGACCGCGTGGTGGTGGACAGCCTCTACGACCCGCTGGTGCACATGCTGCGCAACTCGCTGGACCACGGTATCGAAGTGGACCGCGCCGCCGCCGGCAAGCCCAACAAGGCGACCATCTCGCTCAACGCCTGGCAGGCCGGCAGCAGCGTCATGATCGAAGTCTTCGATGACGGCAAGGGCATGGACCCGGACATGCTGCGCAACAAGGCGCTGGCCAAGGGCCTGATCAACGAACACCAGGCGCTGACCTCCGACGAAGCCTTGCAGCTGGTGTTCCTGCCCGGTTTCTCGACCAAGGAAGTGGCCTCCAGCGTCTCCGGACGCGGCGTGGGCATGGACGTGGTCAAGACGGCGGTGGAAAAGCATCGCGGCACCATCCGCATCGAATCCACCATCGGCAAGGGCACCAAGTTCTCGATCCGCCTGCCCATCGAACTGTCGATCATCCCGACCATGCTGGTGCGCTGCGCCGGTGCTCCGCTGGCCCTGCCGATGGCGGTGGTGGAGCGCGTGGTCGAGCTGCCGGAAACCTTCGACGAAGTCGGTGGCGCCCCGGTGCTGCGCGACCAGGGCCGTCCGCTGCCGGTCAATTCGCTGGCCGGCGTGCTGGGCTACGAGCCGGGCAATGAGCGAGTGGGTATCGTCATGGCGGTTCCCCACCCCTACATCCTGGGCGTGGAATCGGTGGAAGGCACGGCCGATCTGGTGATCAAGCCGCTGACCGCGATCCACACTGCCGGCATCACCGGTACGGCCCGTTCGGCCGAAGGTGAACTGGTGCTGGTGGTGGGCCTGTCCTTCCTGCTGGATGGCTGCCGCGACCTGGAGCGCACGGCGGTGGCATAAGATTGCCGCCAAGCGCTGCAAACGCAAACGGCCGGATCTGCAAGGATCCGGCCGTTTTGTTTCAGGCCTGGCGCACTGCTCGGTGCCGGGCCTTACGCCTTAAAGTTCATACATGTCCTTCTCGCCTTCCATGACCTGCGCAATCAGCTTGCGATTGAGGGTCGGTGCCAGCAATTCAATGAAGGTATAGACATATCCCCGCAAATACGCCCCTTGCTTCAAGGCCACCCGCGAGACATTGGTGCCGAACAGGTGGCCGGCCGGAATGGCGCGCAAGCCACGGTCGCGCTCGGCATCGAAGGCGATGCCGGCGATGATGCCCACACCCATGCCCAGCTCCACGTAGGTCTTGATGACGTCGGCATCGATGGCTTCCAGCACCACGTCAGGCTTCAACTGGCGCAGCGAGAAGGCATGGTCGATCTTGCTGCGGCCGCTGAAGGCGGAATCGTAGGTAATCAGGGGATTGCCGGCAATCTCTTCCAGCGTCAGGCTTCTGGACTGCAGCAAGGGGTGATCCGGCGGCACCACCACCACGTGCTCCCACTGATAACAAGGCAGCGAAACCAGGCCCTCGCCTGAAGCCAGCGCTTCAGTAGCGATGGCAATGTCCGCCTGGTCGTTGCGTACCATCTCGGTGATCTGCTTGGGGTTGCCCTGCAGCAAGGAAAGATGCACTTTCGGATACTTCTGCGTGAAGGCCTGCACCACCTTGGGCAGCGCATAGCGCGCCTGGGTGTGGGTGGTGGCGATGGTGAAACTGCCGCTGTCATGGGCGGCGAATTCCTTGCCGATACGTTTGAGGCCATCCACTTCCTGCATGATCAGCTCGACCGAGCGCAGCACCGCGCGGCCCGGCTCGGTCAGGCCGCGAATACGCTTGCCGTGGCGCGTGAAGATGTCCACGCCCAGCTCCTCCTCCAGCTCGATGATGGCCTTGGAGACCCCGGGCTGCGAGGTATACAGGGCCTTGGCGGCCTCCGTGAGGTTGAAGTTCTGCCTTACCGCTTCACGAACGAAACGGAATTGATGAAGATTCATGAGGGAATTCCTTCGCTTCTACCTGGTATGGCGGCGCACCGCGCCTGCCTTGCTGGCCTCACCGGCCTTACCTGCCTCGTTTGGCGCATTTCCATATGCCAAAGGCGTATATAAGCAAATAAATACTATGTAGTTTGGTTTGAAACATAAGTTTATTACGATTCGCAGACTAATGGGCGAGGTGTTATGACTGTTTCTTATGTAGTAAGCGGATTTGCCGTAGGACTGCTGGTCGGACTGACCGGGGTCGGTGGCGGCTCGCTCATGACACCGCTGTTGACCTTGCTGTTCGGCATTCACCCTTCGGTGGCCGTGGGCACCGACCTGGCCTTTGCCTCCGCGACCAAGACCGCCGGCACCCTGGCCCACCGATTCAAGGGTACGGTGCGCTGGGATGTGGTGCGCCGCCTGTCCTATGGCGCCCTGCCCGCTGCGCTGGTGACCACCCTGCTGCTCAAGCACTTCGGCGCCGTCAGCGACGGCATCGCCCTGACCATCCGTTATTCGATCGCGATCTCGGTGTTCCTGACCGTGGTGGCCCTGCTGTTCCGCGCACGCATGCAAGCCTGGCTCAATGCCCATCCACAACGCCAGCTGCAGGGTGCCACGCTCGCCAACGCCACCATCGCCGCCGGTGCCCTGCTGGGCACGCTGGTGACGATTTCTTCCATCGGTGCCGGTGCCGTCGGCGCCACCTTGCTCGTGTTGCTGTATCCTCGCCTGTCTCCGGCGGAGATTGCCGGCACCGACATTGCCTATGCCGTGCCGCTGACCGCCATTGCGGCGCTGGGCCACTGGTGGCTGGGTTCGATCAACTGGGAACTGCTGGCGACCTTGTTGCTGGGCTCGGTTCCGGGCATCACCATCGGATCGCTCGCCGCGCGAGCGGTGCCGGAGAAATTCTTGCGCGGCCTGCTGGCCATTACGCTGACGAGCGTTGCAGTCAAGCTGATTTGGTAGGCTGATTTTCAATCGGGCGCACCCTGATCCGGTCGCCCATAAGACGTTAACAGGGAAGACAAGATGTACCGCTATGACCAATACGATCACCTGATCGTCAAAGAGCGAGTTGCACAATACCGGGACCAGGTGCGCCGTCGCCTGTCGGATGAGCTGGCCGAAGACGAATTCCGCATCCTGCGTCTGCAGAACGGGCTCTACCTGCAACGCCATGCCTACATGCTGCGCATCGCCATTCCCTACGGCATGCTGGCCTCCAATCAACTGCGCAAGTTCGCCGAGATCGCCGTCAAGTACGACCGCGGCTATGGTCACTTCACCACCCGCCAGAACATCCAGTTCAACTGGATCAAGCTGGAAGAGTCGCCCGAGATTCTGGAACAACTGGCCAGCGTGGAAATGCACGCCATCCAGACTTCCGGCAACTGCATCCGCAACACCACCTCGGACGAACTGGCCGGCGTGGCCGCCGACGAAATCGTCGATCCGCGCCCCTACGCCGAACTGATCCGCGAGTGGAGCACCTTCCACCCCGAGTTCGCCTACCTGCCGCGCAAGTTCAAGATCGCCATCAGCGGCGCTGCCGAAGACCGCGCCGCGACCGCGGTACATGACATCGGCCTGCACGTCATCAAGAACGAAGCCGGCGAAGTCGGCTTCCGCGTGCTGGTGGGCGGCGGCATGGGCCGCACCCCCATCCTGGGCAGCGTGATCCGTGACTTCCTGCCCTGGAAGCACGCCATGTCCTATCTGGAAGCGATCCTGCGCGTCTACAACCAGTACGGCCGCCGCGACAACATGTACAAGGCGCGCATCAAGATCCTGGTCAAGGCCATCGGCCCCGAGGAGTTCGCGCGCCAGGTGGAAGAAGAATGGGCCGAGATCAAGGATGGCCCTTCCACCCTGACCGAAGAAGAACTGCAGCGCGTGGCCAAGTTCTTCACCGATCCGGCCTACGAAACGCTGCCGGCCGTGGATGCGGAATACGAACGCCTGAAGGCCGAAGACCGTGGCTTCGCCAACTGGATCAAGCGCAACGTCAAGGCGCACAAGCAGGCCGGCTATGCCGCCGTGATCCTGTCGCTGAAAAAGCCGGGCGTGTCCCCGGGCGACATCACTGCCGACCAGATGAACTTCGTGGCCGACCTGGCCGATCAATACAGCTTCGGCGAACTGCGCGTGACCCACGAACAGAACCTGGTGCTGGCCGACGTCAAGCAATCCGACCTGTATGCGCTGTGGAAGGCCGCCAAGTCGCATGGACTGGCGACGCCCAACATCGGTCTGCTGACCGACATCATCTGCTGCCCCGGCGGCGATTTCTGCTCGCTGGCCAATGCCAAGTCGATCCCGATCGCCCAGGCCATTGCCGAGAAGTTCGAGAACATCGACTTCCAGCATGACATCGGCGACATCGAACTGAACATCTCCGGTTGCATCAACGCCTGCGGCCACCACCACGTGGGCAACATCGGCATCCTGGGCGTGGACAAGGATGGTTCCGAGTGGTACCAGGTGTCGCTGGGCGGTGCCCAGGGTAACGAGTCCTCGATCGGCAAGATCATCGGCCCCTCGTTCTCGGCCACCCAGATGCCGACCGTGATCGACCGCCTGCTGCAGGTGTACGTCAAGCAGCGCACCGAGGAAGAACGCTTCATCGACACCGTGCGCCGCATCGGTGTGACCCCGTTCAAGGAATTCGTTTACGCAACGCCGATCCGTTCGGCCGAGTATGTCGCAGGAGAAGACGCAAATGCCTGAAATCATCAAGAACAAGACCGTCGTCAGCGACGACTGGACCGTCCTGCGCCTGGCTGAAGGCGAGACCGCAGAAACCGTGACCGTGCCGCAAGGCCGCGTGATCGTGCCGCTGAAGGTATGGCAGGCCCAGGGCGATGCCCTGAAGTCGCGCGCCGAGATCGGCGTCTGGCTGGCCAGCGATGAACGTCCGGAAGAACTGAAGGGCCAGCTGGACAGCTTCAAGGTCGTCGCCGTGGACTTCCCCAAGTTCGCCGATGGCCGTGGCTATTCCATCGCTTACAACCTGCGTGCCCGCCTGGGCTACACCGGCGAGCTGCGCGCCATCGGCGACGTGCTGCGCGATCAGCTGTTCTACATGCAGCGCGTGGGCTTCGACGCCTTCGCCGTGCGTGCCGACAAGAACATCCACGATGCCGTCAAGGGCCTGACCGACTTCTCCGAGAAATACCAGACCTCCTGGGACGAGAAGAACCCGCTGTTCCGCCGCGTCAAGCGCGAAACCGTGCAAACCGCCGACTGAGGCGCGATCGTGAAGAAGGAAGGACAGCCCATGGCTACCCCAGGCTTGCAAGAACTCATCGCCAAGACCCAGGCCACGCTGGAACGCATCGCCGCCGAGTACGCCCCGGCGGCGCTGGCCTCCAGCCTGGCGGCCGAAGACATGGTGCTGACCGACCTGATCCTGCGCGCCAAGCTGCAGGATCGCATCAGCATCTTCACCCTGGAAACCGGCCGCCTGCACAAGGAAACCGTAGGCATGCTGGACCGCATCCGCGAGGCCTACGATTACGAGGTCGCGCCCTATCGTCCCCAGCCTGAGGCGGTGGAAGCCTACGTGCAGAAGCACGGCGCCAACGCCTTCTACGACAGCGTGGAACTGCGCAAGGAGTGCTGCCACATCCGCAAGATGGAGCCGCTCAATCGCGCCCTGCAGGGCAAGGCTTCGTGGGTCACCGGCCAGCGCCGCGCGCAATCGGTCACGCGGGCCGAGCTGCACGTGCAGGAACGGGACGAAGCCCACGGCATGGAGAAGTTCAACCCCCTGGCCGACTGGTCGGAACAGGACGTGTGGGACTACATCCGCGCCAACGACGTGCCCTACAACCCGCTGCACGACCAGGGTTATCCGTCCATCGGCTGCGAGCCCTGTACCCGGGCCATCCAGCCCGGTGAAGATATCCGCGCCGGTCGCTGGTGGTGGGAGAACCCCGACTCCAAGGAATGCGGCCTGCACGTGGTCGACGGCAAGCTGGTGCGCATCAAGGCGCATGCGGCGAGCTGAACCAGAATTCAATCAAAGCAACAACAAGCAACGCATCGGAAGGTCCGGCATGAACACTGCGGTAGACACCCTCTTTTTGGACAACGCCAGCAACCGTCACCTCGACTGGCTGGAATCGGAAGCCATCCACATCATGCGCGAGGTCGCGGCCGAGTGCAGCAACCCGGCGCTGCTGTTCTCCGGCGGCAAGGACTCGGTGGTGCTGCTGCGCATCGCCGAGAAGGCCTTCCGTCCCGGGAAGTTCCCCTTCCCGCTGGTGCACATCGACACCGGCCACAACTTCCCGGAAGTCATCGAATTCCGTGACCGCCGCGCCGCTGAACTGGGCGAGCGCCTGGTGGTGCGTTCGGTGGAAGATTCGATCAAGCGCGGCACCGTGCGCCTGCGCAACCCGCAAACCGATTCGCGCAACGCTGCGCAAGCCGTGACGCTGCTGGAAACCATCGAAGAATTCAAGTTCGACGCCTGTATCGGCGGCGCGCGCCGTGATGAAGAAAAGGCCCGCGCCAAGGAACGCATCTTTTCCTTCCGCGACGAATTCGGCCAATGGAACCCCAAGGCCCAGCGCCCCGAGCTGTGGGACCTGTATAACACCCGCGTGCATCCGGGCGAGAACATGCGCGTCTTCCCCATCTCGAACTGGACCGAGCTGGACGTGTGGCAGTACATCGCCCGCGAAAAGCTGGCCCTGCCCTCGATCTACTTTGCCCATGAGCGCGAGGTGATCCCGCGCAATGGACTGCTGGTGCCGCTCACCGACCTCACCCCGGCACGCGAAGGCGAGACCGTGGAGAAGCAGGTCGTGCGCTTCCGCACGGTGGGCGACATCTCCTGCACCTGCCCGGTGTCTTCCGATGCCGCTTCCGTGGAAGCCATCATCGCCGAGACCGCAGTGACCCAGATTACCGAGCGCGGCGCGACCCGCATGGACGACCAGACGTCCGAAGCCTCGATGGAAAAACGCAAGAGGGAAGGATATTTCTGATGAACGCCGCCGCAACCCAAGCACAACTGGCCCAGGCCTCCGCGCAACCGCACGAACGCGGCCTGCTGCGCTTCATCACCGCCGGTTCCGTGGACGATGGCAAGAGCACCCTGATCGGCCGCCTGCTGTTCGACAGCAAGGGCATCTTCGCCGACCAGCTCGACGCCATCTCGCGCGCCAAGCACAAGCGTACCGTGGGCGACACGGTCGACCTGTCGCTGCTCACCGATGGCCTGGAAGCCGAGCGCGAGCAAGGCATCACCATCGACGTGGCCTATCGCTACTTCGCCACCCCCAAGCGCAAGTTCATCATCGCCGACACCCCGGGCCATGAGCAGTACACCCGCAACATGGTGACCGGTGCCTCGACTGCCGACGCCGTGATCATCCTGGTGGACGTGTCCAAGGTGAAGCTGGGCGAGGATGGCAGCGTGGAACTGCTGACCCAGACCAAGCGCCACTCCACCATCGCCCACCTGCTGCAGATCCAGCACGTGATCGTGGCCGTCAACAAGATGGACCTGGTGGACTACGACCAGACCGTCTATGACCGCATCGTTGGCGCTTACCAGCAGTTCGCGCAGCAACTGGGCTTGAAAGACGTCCACGCCATTCCGCTGTCGGCGCTGGCCGGCGACAACGTGGTGGAAGCCAGCGCCCGCATGCCCTGGTACCAGGGCCCGACGCTGATCACCCTGCTGGAGTCGCTGTCGGTCTATGAAGATGCGCATGAAGAAGCCTTCCGCTTCCCGGTGCAGCTGGTGGCGCGCCATAACGGCCATGAAGCCAATGACTTCCGTGGCTACATGGGCCGCATCGAGGCCGGCAAGGTCGCCAAGGGTGACAAGCTGGTGGTGCTGCCCAGCGGCCAGAGCGCCACCGTCAAGGACATCCAGACCCTGGACGGCTCTCTGGAATCGGCTACGGCCGGCCAGTCAGTGACCATCCTGCTGGACGAACACCTGGATATTTCGCGCGGCGACCTGCTGGCGGCCGAAGCACAGCCATCGACCATCCTGAAGACCATCAACGCGGATGTCTGCTGGCTCTCGGAAGAACCGCTGGACCTGCGCCGCAAGTACTGGCTCAAGCACACCACCAAGCAGGTGGCCGCGCGCGTGGCCAAGGTCGATACGCTGCTGGACATCAACACCCAGGAACGCCGTCCCGCCGATACGCTCAAGCTCAACGACATCGCCCGCATCAGCGTGAACGTGCAGCAGCCCATCGCGGCCGATGCCTATCAGGACATCCGCGCCACTGGCGCCTTCATCCTGATCGACGAAGTGAGCCATCAGACAGTGGCCGCTGGTATGATTCGGATCGACTGAATTTCCTTCGATCCGCAATCGTCTCTTCGACCAGGCCATGGCCACCCAACAGGCAGCGACTTCACCTTCTTCCGATTCACCCGCCCCCAGCCCGGAGCATCCGGGCATGGTATGGCTGATCGGCTCCGGCCCCGGGGCCGCTGACCTGTTGACGGTACGCGCCGCACGCCTGCTGGCGCAGGCCGACATCGTGCTGCACGATGCCCTGGTCACAGAAGAGATCCTGGCCCTGTGCCCGCAAGCCGTGCAGGTGTCGGTCGGCAAGCGCAGCGGCCAGCGTTCCACGGCCCAACCCGTCATCAACCAGAAGCTGGTCGAAGCGGCGCAGCAGTACCGCCGCGTGGTGCGCCTCAAAGGCGGCGACCCCATGCTCTTCGGCCGTGCCGATGAAGAGATGCGGGCGCTTGAAGCCAACAGCATCCCCTACGAAATCGTCCCCGGCATCACTGCCGCACTGGCAGCCGCCTCGGCCGCCAAGCGTCCGCTCACGCGGCGCGGGATTGCGCGCAGCGTCTCGCTGTTTACTTCCAGCACCGGCGTGGATGAGCCGGATGAAGTGCGCATGCCCAATGGCGATACGCTGGTGCAGTACATGGGCGGGCGCGAAGCCACGGCCACGGCGCAGCGCTTGCTGGCTTTGGGCCATGCGCCCGATACGCCGGTCGTGGTGGTGGAGAACTGCAGCCGTCCTGACGAGCACATCTACCATCTGCAGCTGGCCGGCCTGGAAGCCGGACTGCAGGCCTGCAGCGGGCCGGTGCTGGTGATGATCGGGCCGGCGCTGGCGGATCGGGACTGAAGCTCATGCACCTGCTCCACGACCCTGCCGCCCCTGCTGCTGCTGCCATCGATTTCGAGGCCTTCCTCAAGGTCGATATCCGCATCGGCACCATCATCGCCGCAGACGCCTTCCCTGAAGCACGCAAGCCAGCGTTCAAACTGAAGATCGATTTCGGCCCGGGCATCGGTGTGCGCCAGAGCAGCGCCCAGATCACCACCCACTACACGCTGGAGCAGCTGGTCGGCCGCCAGGTGGCGGCGGTAGTGAATTTCCGGCCGCGCCAGATCGGCAAGTTCATGTCGGAAGTCCTGACGCTGGGCTTTCCTGACGCCCAGGGCGAGGTAGTGTTGTTCAAGCCCGACCAGGCCGTGCCCAACGGCGCTCGCCTGTTCTGAAGGGCTCACGCCCCGGCAAAAAAAAGATGGCCCGTTTCCGGGCCATCGTCGCATCCAGGAGTGCTGACCGCCTGATCAGCTATTGACCGTCCCCACGCAATACGCCGCAATCGCCTGCAACACCGCCTCATCCTCGCCAACTGCAGCGACGGTGCGCACGTCCACACCCGGATGCGCCTGGCGCAATTGCTCCAGCAGTTCCGGCAGATCACGGCGCACGTGCCCGCCCTGCCCCAGGAACACCGGGATGACGGTCACGCGCCGGCTGCCGGCGGCAATCTGCCGCGCCGCCACGGTCGGCAGGTCCGGCTGCATCAGTTCCAGAAAGGCCAGCTCCACGCTGGTCCCCGGCATGGCCGCCTGCGTCAGTGCGCGCAGGCGTTCGAAAGGCGCAGCCCAGGCAGGGTCGCGAGCGCCGTGGGCGAACAGGATCAGGCTTTGGGAGGTGGCTTGGCTCATGATGTGCAGCAGTCTTTCAAACTAAATAAACGAAATCGCAGGACGAACTCAGGTCCGCTCTACCCACCACAGCGCGCCAATGGCCAGCACCATGAACAGCAGGCTGGGCAAGGCCGCCGTCATGAAGGCCGGCCAGGTATTGAGCAAACCCAGATGGGAGAACAGGCTGTTGATGAGCTGGAAGCAGACGCCGATCATGATGCCGGTGAAGATCTTCAGGCTCACGCCACCGGCACGGAAATGCAGGTAGGCAAACGGCAAGGCCAGCGCCAGCATCACGAAGATCGACAGCGGATAGACGATCTTCTTCCAGAACGCGATTTCGTAACGGTCGGTGCGCTGATTGTTGGCTTCCAAATGCTTGGTGTAGGCCAGCAGGTCATAAGCCGACATGCGGTCCGGATCGGCGAAGAGCACCGAGAGGATTTCCGGCGTCACTTCCGACACCAGCTTCAGCTGCGGCAGCTTCACGGTCTTGACCGGCTCGGTGATCTTGCGGTCCTTGCCGCCGACGAAGTCCGATTGCACCACGTCGTTGAGCACCCACTGATGATTCCCCTCGTAGATGCCATCCTTGGCCACGACCATGCGCGCCATGTGGAAGTCGGTATCGAGCTCGTACAGCTTGACGCCTTCGATGCGGCCATCCGGTTGCACGGTCTGGATGTTGATGAAGCGGCTGCCGGTGACGTTGCCTTCCAGGCCGTTGTCCTTGATGACGTCCTTGGCCCACATGCCCGAGCGGAACTGCGAAGACATCGATGCCCCCTGCGCCTGCAGCTTGAGCTTTTCGGCCCACTCGGACGCCTTGGGCGCGATCAGTTCGCCGAACACGATGGTCAGCACCGCAAAGCCCACACCGATGCGCAGCAGCACCTTGGCCGCCATGCCGGTGGACATGCTGGAGACACGCATGATGGTGAATTCCGAGCGCGCCGCCAGTTGCGAGAGCGTGTAGATGGTACCGATCAGCACCGCCGTCGGCATCAGTTCATAGACATTGCCGGGCAAGCCCATGAGCACATAGAACACCGCCTGCTGCAGCTTGTAGCCATTGCGGCCGACCTGTTCCAGCTGGCCCATCATCTCGAAGAAGGCGAACAGCGCCAGGAAGGCCGCCAGTGCGAACAGCACCGAGCGGGTGATCTCGGCAGTGAAATAACGTTGGATGACTCTCATCTCAGACCTCGCGCTTGAACGTCAGGGCGCGGCGCACTCGGCTCCACATCCGGGATGGGTGATAGGGATGGTTGATGTTCAGGCGCAGGCCGAACATGCCCACGATCAGCGCCACCACGATCAGGTGGACCGGCCACCAGGCCATCACGAAACTCATGCGCTGCTGCGCCACCGAAGCCTGGAACACGCTGACCGTATTGGAGTAGACGACAAACAGCAGCAAGGCCACCAGCAGCCCCAGCGAACGGCCGGCGCGCGGGTTCACGAAGGACAGCGGAATGGCCAGCAGCATCAGCGCCAGCGCCATCAGCGGCAGGGCGATGCGCCACAGCAGTTCGCCGCGCGCATAGCCGTCCTGCTTGGCCAGCAGTTCCTTCATCTGCAAGGCGCGCGCCGAGCGTTCACCGGCGGCACTCTGCGACTGGTTGCCGATCAGCAGGCCATAGCGTTCAAAATCGACGATCTGGAAATCCGGCAGGCTGGGCGAGCCATCGTAACGGCGGCCCTTGTTCATGACCACGAACTTCTCGCCATCAGGATCGATCTGGGTCTCGCCTTCCTTGGCGACGACCACGCTGTTCTTGCCATCGGCGTTGATGGTGTTGACGAAGATGTTGCGCACCTTGGAGGCATCGCCGGAAATACCCTCGACGAAGAAGATCCGGTTGGCAGCCGCCGACTCCTGGAACTTGCCGGGAGAGACGCGGGCGATGTCCTCGCGCTGTTCGAAGCGGCTGCGGTATTCGCTGCTCTGTTCGTTGGCCCAGGGCGTCACCACGAAGGACAGCGTCGCCACCAGGGCCACGATGGGCCAGCCGAAGCGAATGACCGGCGCGATCCAGCGCGTGAGCGACATGCCGCAGGCGAACCAGACCACGATCTCGGAATCCTGGTAACTGCGCGTCATCACCAGCAGCACCGAGATGAAACCGGTGAGGATCAGGATGATGGGCATGTAGTTCAGCGACTGGAAGCCGATCAGGGCCAGCACGTCTTGCGACGCAACCTGGCCGCCTGCGGCCTGGCCGAGGATCTTGATCAGCATCACCGTCAGCGTGATGGTGAACAGCGTAGTGAAGACCCCACCTGCGGTGCTGGTCAGTTCGCGTCGTAGGGCGCGTTGGAAAATCATGGGAATGCTGGCTTGGTTTCTGGTGTCGGGGTCGTTGTAGGGATGGCCGGTGCCCGGCATCGTGTCCGAGGCTGGCTCACCTGACAGAACTCATGCGCGCGTCGCGACGAAATGGGCTCTATAATCGCCAAGTAATTCATATAAAGGACGAACGATGGACTTTAGCACAAAAACATTGGACGCAAAAAACGCCTTGACGGGCGTAAAGACCGGCGCACTGGTCGTTGGCATCTATGAAAACCGCAAGCTGTCCAAGGCCGCCGGCGCCCTCGACAAGCTGGGCGCCATCAGCGCCGCGCTGAAGTCGGGCGACATTTCCGGCAAGCCGGGCTCGACCCTGCTGCTGCGCGGCGTGACCGGCATCGCCGCCGAACGCATCGTGCTGCTGGGCCTGGGCAACGAAGACGAGGCCGCTGACAAGAACTTCGCCGCCGCCAGCAGCGCCCTGGTGCGCGCCCTGGCCACCCTGGGCTGCGACGACGCCGCCCTGGCCCTGCCCTTCGACGCCATCAAGGGCCGTGGCCTGGACTGGGCCATCCGCACCGTGGTCCTGGCCGGCCGTGACGCCGCCTATCGTTCCGACACGATGAAGAGCAAGAAGGATCCGGCCCCCACCGGCGTCAGGAAGATCACCCTGCTGGTCGCCGCCGAGCAAGGCGCTGCCGCCAAGGCCGCTCTGGGCGAAGCCGTGGCGCTGGCCAACGGCATGGCACTGACCAAGGAACTGGGCAACCTGCCCGGCAACGTCTGTACCCCGACCTACCTGGCCACGACCGCCAAGAAGCTGGCCAAGGAATTCAAGCTGGGCGTGGAAGTGCTGGAGCGCAAGCAGCTCGAAGCGCTCAAGATGGGCAGCTTCCTGTCGGTCACCAACGGCAGCGACCAGCCGCCCAAGTTCATCGTCCTGAAGCACCTGGGCGGCAAGGCCAAGGATGCACCGGTGGTGCTGGTCGGCAAGGGCATCACCTTCGACACCGGCGGCATTTCGCTCAAGCCGGGCCTGAACATGGACGAGATGAAGTACGACATGTGCGGGGCCGCCTCGGTGCTGGGTACCTTCCGTACCATCGCCGAACTGGGCCTGAAGCTGAACGTCATCGGCGTCATCCCGACCTGCGAAAACATGCCCTCGGGCCGCGCCACCAAGCCGGGTGACATCGTCACCTCGATGTCCGGCCAGACCATCGAAGTCCTCAATACGGACGCCGAAGGCCGCCTGATCCTGTGCGATGCGCTGACCTATGTGGAACGCTTCAAGCCGGCTGCCGTGGTCGACATCGCCACCCTGACCGGTGCCTGCGTGGTGGCCCTGGGCCATCACAACACGGGCCTGTTCACCCGCGAGGATGACACCCACGACCAGCTGGCCAACGCCCTGCTGGCGGCCGGCAAGGAAAGCGGCGACACCGCCTGGCGCATGCCGATCCAGGATGCCTACCAGGAGCAGTTGAAGTCCAACTTCGCCGACATCGCCAACATCGGCGGCCAGCCCGGCGGCAGCGTGACGGCAGCCTGCTTCCTGGAGCGCTTCACCCGCAAGTACACCTGGGCCCACCTGGACATCGCCGGCACCGCCTGGAAGAGCGGCGCGGCCAAGGGCGCCACCGGTCGCCCGGTGCCGCTGCTGACCACCTGGCTGCTCAACCAGGCGCGCGCCAAGTCGGCACGCGCCTGATGGGCCTGCGACACGGAGACGGAACCGGCCACGCCATGACCGCCCTCTTGTCGCAGATGTCCCCGGACGCCGCCCTGGCAAGACCACCGCAGCACGCCGTGTTGCGGTGGTTTTTTTTCATCTTTTTACTGCTGGCGGCCAGCCTTGGACCGATCCTGCCGGGACCGGCCATGGCGCAAGACGCGCCGATGCCGCCCGCACAGACCGTGCGTTTTCCTTCATCTGACGGTAAAACCACCCTCACCGGCTATCTCTACGATCCCTTCGGTGCCGGCCCGCATCCGGCCATCGTGCTGCTGCATGGTCGCGCCGGCCTGTATTCCTCCCGCGTCAATGCGGCCTGCACGCAGATCGGCCCGGCCATCCCCTCGCCCTGCGATGCCAGCACGCTGACCGCCCGCCATCTGGACTGGACGCGCTATTGGCTGGCACGCGGCTACGTGGTCCTGCTGGTGGACAGTTTCGGGCCGCGCGGCGTAGCCCACGGCTTTGGCCGCCATACGCATGGTGCGCCCGAACGCGCAGCCGTCAATGAGCTCAGCGTGCGGCCGCTGGACGCGGAAGGAGCGCTGCAATGGCTGGCCACGCGCAGCGAAGTCGATGTCCGCCGCATCATGCTGCAAGGCTGGTCCAATGGCGGCAGCACGGCACTGAACGTGATGCAGCGCCAGGCTGCGCGGCCGGCGGGCGATGCGCCCTCCTTCGCCGCCGCGCTGGTGTTCTATCCGGGATGCGGCAAGCAGGCCCTGCTGTCGTCCCACCCCGAGTTCGACAAACCGATGCAGGTGCTGCTGGGCAGCGCCGACGAGGAAGTCTCGCCGCTGACCTGCGAGCGCGTCCTGCGCCAGTCCATCCGCCTGCGCCAGGCACCGCCGCCGGTGGTGACGCTCTATGCGGGGGCCACACATGACTTCGACGACCCGGGCCGTGCACGCCAGTCGGTCGAGGCCAACCGCGCTGCGCGCCAGGATGCGCAGACCCGCCTGGGGCCCTGGCTGGACCAGATCCCACCCTGAACATTGCCCATCAGCAAAGCCGCAACGACCGCCTGCAAGGCTGCGCGTTCCCCTCTAGACTGTGAACTTTTTCCGGAACACTGCCGCCCTCGCCGTGGTAGGTAGCAAGGTCGACGCAGTTCATCCCAACGAATGCCAACAAGAAAGGATCAGCATGACCAACGCCAATACCAATGCCCATCTTCACAGTGACCTCTTCAAGCCCATGCAACTGGGTGCGGTGCAATTGCAGAACCGCATCGTCATGGCGCCGCTCACCCGCAGCCGCGCCAAGGCGGGCGACGTGCCCACCGAACTGGCGGCCGAATACTATGCCCAGCGCGCGGGTGCCGGCCTGATCATCGCCGAGGCCACCCAGATCTCGCCACAGGGCAAGGGTTACGCCTGGACCCCGGGCATCTACAACGAATCGCATGTGGCCGGCTGGAAGAAAATCACCGACGCCGTCCACGCCAAGGGCGGCCGCATCTTCCTGCAGCTGTGGCACGTAGGCCGCATCTCGCACCCTGACCTGCAGCCGGGCAACGCGCTGCCGGTCGCGCCCTCGGCCATCAAGCCGGAAGGCAATGCCTTCACCGAGAGCGGTTTCAAGCCCTTCGTGGAACCGCGCGCACTGGATGCCTCTGAACTGCCCGCCATCGTCGAGCAATACAAGATCGCTGCGCAACTTTCCCTGCAGGCAGGATTCGATGGTGTGGAAATCCACGCCGCCAACGGCTACCTGCTGGACCAGTTCCTGCGTGACAAGACCAACCAGCGCACCGACAACTACGGCGGCAGCATCGAGAACCGTGCCCGCCTGCTGCTGGAAGTGGTGGAAGCGGTGACCTCGGTGATCCCCAGCGAGCGCGTGGGCATCCGCCTGTCGCCCATCAGCCCGGCCAATGACATCGCCGACAGCGATCCCAAGGCCCTCTTCAGCTATGTGGTGGAGCAGCTGAACCGCTACAAGCTGGTCTACCTGCACGTGGTGGAGGGTGCTACCGGCGGCCCGCGCGAAGTCGAAGGTGGCTTCGACCTGCAGATCCTGCGCGACCTCTTCAAGGGCATCTACATCGCCAACAATGGCTATGACCTGGAGATGGCCGTGAAGGCCCGCGACCGCAATCTGGCCGACCTGGTCGCCTTCGGCCGCCCGTGGATCGCCAATCCGGATCTGGTGGAACGCTTCAAGGCCGGCGCACCGCTGGCCGAGATCAATCAGGCCACGCTCTATGGCGGCGGTGCGGAAGGCTATACCGACTACCCGACCCTGCAGCAGTCCTGATGCACTGAACCGTGCCGGGCCGCCTGCGCCCGGCGGTGATTGCCCATGACAGCCATGGCCTGCCTGCGCGGCAGGCCATTTTCGTGAGCGGATGCCGCAGCGACCCGCTGACCGCTACAATGCCGCTTGCCTCTACACCACTGCCCATCATGAAAAACATACTCGCCATGCTCACGCTGGCCTGCTGCGCCCTCCCCGTTCTGGCTCAGCAAGCCGCTCCCGCGACCGCCACGCCCGATCCCCTGCAACTGCAGGACCGTCTCACCGGTGATATCGGCGCAGGCGTCTACCGCGTCGACCGCAACGGCCCCGATGCCGACCGCAGCAACCACGTCCTGCCCTATGCCTATGCCGACTACGGCCGCTTCTTTGCCCGGCTCGACACCTTCGGCGTCAAGACGGTGCGCATGGGCTACGGCTATCTGGAACTGGCCGGGCGCGTGAGCCTGGATGGCTTCGATGCCCAGCGCGGCCTGCAGCGCCGTTCGGATCCGATTCCGCTCGGCATCGGTACCTATCAGGAAACGCCCATCGGCGGTTTCTTCCTCAACGTCTTCCGTGACTTCAACAAGTCGCACGGCACCCTGGCCGAGGCCATCTATGCGGCCCAGATCGACCTGGGTCCGGTGACCCTCTATCCGCAGCTTGGCGTCGAATACCGCAGCGGCAGCTACAACGATTACTTCGTCGGCGTCACTTCCAGCGAAGCGGCCGCCAGCGGCCTGCGCCAGTACAGCGCCGGTGCGTCCACCAGCCCGACCCTGGGCCTGGCCGCCGATGTCCCGCTGACCGGCGACTGGCACCTCAACCTGCACCTGCGCCGCAAATGGCTGGACAACGCGGTGGCCGACAGTCCGCTGGTGCGCCGTCACACCGATGACACCGCCATCGTGGCGGTCAGCTATCGCTTCAAGTAAGCCACTTCTCCTCCCTGCCCGAAGCCGGCGCGTTGCCCGGCTTCAGGTAGCGGCGCTGCCGTACCTGCTCTCCCGATTTTTCTTCTTCTCTTCTTCTCTTCTTCTCTTCGTTGTCTTCTGATGTCCTCGCTTGCCGCTGCTGCACATGCGCTGTGGTGTAGTCAAGGATCGTCACGTTCCGCTGAAGCGCGCTCTGCGCACAGCGCACTTTTCTCTACGGATGAGCTGGACTTCCTTGCGATTTTTTTTCCTGTAGCGCTGAGCACTACGGTCGCGCTTCCCTTGCGTAAATAGTTCCCGAATATGTTCATGCGTCACTTTTTCTGACGCAAATTTCGTCCTGTTTTTCAGCCCATGGGAAGGAAATCAGGTTGCCCTAAAAACTTAGTTTCCGAAACTAAACTAATTGCCTCAATAGAATCCATACATCGTCGGAAACCCTTTACCAGCGCGGCTTCATGGATTCCTACATCGCAACAGGAGTTACAGGAAAAGCGTAATAATTTATTGCTAACGTTAGCATTTTTCCATTATTCTCACTCCGTCTCGATGAACAAATATCACAAACAGAGACAGGATTCCGGCCTCGCCAACACCAATAAAAAAACCTGTCGGATCGCTATCCCCCTTGCAGTGCTTTCGCAATCAAATACCAATCGAATACCCACCAATCAATCGAACTGGAAAGAGGTCTTTTATGAAAAAACTGTTGAGCAGTTTCCTTGTCGCGTCCGCATTCGTCGCCATGGCATCCTCGGCTAGCGCCGCGGATCTGGAGCGCACGCGCACCCTGGTGTGGACCGACGCCACGTCGACCTTCAACGCCCGCTTCGGTGATGGCACCACTGGCCAGACCTTCCTGGAGAACTTCACCTTCAACATCAGCGGTGCCGGCGCGTCGGTTTCCTCGGCCCTGGTGTCGATCGCTCTGGACGGCCTCTCGCGCGTGGGCATCAACAGCTTCACCCTGAGCGGCAACGGCCAGACCTATACTGGCACCGAGCTGTCCAACGGTGACCTGCAGACCTTCAGCCTGCGCACCAATGGCCTGACTTCCGGCCTGTACACCCTGTCGGTGGCCGGCACCGTGCTGGGCTCGGCGGGCGGCAGCTTCGCCGGCAACATCAGCGTGGCACCGGTCCCGGAAGCCTCGACCACCGCCATGATGATCGGCGGCCTGGGCCTGATCGGCTTCGCGGCCTATCGTCGTCGCAAGGCGGGTGACAAGGGTGACAAGGCGCAGATGAATGCGCAGATGATGCCGGCGTAATGCTCGGGATCTGATTGCTCCGCCCGGGTTGCGGGCGGGCAATGGCACAACGAAGGGGAATGTCTGCGAGGGCCTTCCCCTTCTGTTTTGGAGGAAGTCTTCAGTCGCGGCCGACCTCGTCCAACCTGACGCCTTGGTGAATGCGGTAAGATGTCGCCCGTTGTCCACGACGCATCGGCCATGATGCGCACGGCCCGCCTCCGATTCACCACCGCATTGTCCCCATGAAAATCGCCACCTGGAACGTCAACTCCCTCAAGGTCCGCCTGCCGCAAGTGCTGAAATGGCTGGAAGAAAACCCGGTCGACGTGCTCTGCCTGCAGGAAACCAAACTGACCGACGACAAGTTCCCCGCAGCCGAGATCGCCGCCGCCGGCTACCTGGTCGAGTTCTCGGGCCAGAAGACCTACAACGGCGTGGCCATCCTGTCGCGCCATCCGATGACCGACGTGGTCAAGAACAATCCGCTCTTCCCCGACGAACAGCAGCGCATCATCGCCGCCACCATCGAAGGCGTGCGCACTGTCTGCGCCTACATTCCCAACGGCCAGTCGCTGGAATCCGAAAAGTATCCCTACAAACTCAGCTGGCTGGCCGCCCTGCACGAATGGCTGGCCCAGGAAAAGGCGAAGAACCCGCGCCTGGCCCTGCTGGGTGACTACAACATCGCCCCCGAAGATCGCGACGTGCATGACCCGGTCGCCTGGCAAGGCCAGGTGCTGGTCTCCGAACCGGAACGCGAAGCCTTCCGCAAGCTGCAGGCCCTGGGCCTGACGGATTCCTATCGCCTCTTCGAACAACCGGAAAAGATGTACAGCTGGTGGGACTACCGCCAGATGGGCTTCCGCCTCAACCGCGGCCTGCGCATCGACCACATCCTGCTGTCCGAAGAACTGGTACCCCGCTGCACCGCCTGCGTCATCGACAAGGTCCCGCGCAAGTGGGAACAACCCTCGGATCACGCACCGGTGATCGCCACCCTCGCGGACTGAAGCGCCCACGCCGCCAGACATAAAAAAACGGCAAATGATTTATATCATTTGCCGTTTTTCATTGAAGCGCGTACCAGAGACTATTCAACGCCACCTTCAGGTGGCGTTTGTTCCTTCTTGTTGCGCATGTTCTTCTCGAACTGCACATCCAGCTTGCTCACCCGCTTGGCCTTCTGCGGTCCCTGGGCATTGACGAAGCGCACGAAGTCATCCAGCTCCATGGCCTCGTTGAGTTTCTCCAGCGGCTGCCCGGCCACGCGCCGGGTCAGGATGAAACGTTCATCGGAGGTGCGCAGCATGGAGTACTCGCGCGATTCGGTACGTTCGTTCAGGCGCTCGATGGCGCTGGCGGCTCGGGTCGATCTCATCATTGGGCCTCTTGCAGTTTGAGTTGCCAGTATCCCACGTCGATCCAGCGTCCCATCTTGTAGCCCACTTCCGTAAAGACGCCGCAGTACACGAAGCCCACGCTCTCATGCAGCGCCACGCTGGCCGGATTGGGCTGGGCGATGCCACCGATGACCAGATGCACGCCCAGGGGCTTCAACTGCGCAATCAGCTCGCGATAAAGCTGCTTGCCAATGCCGCGTCCGCCCGCATCGTGGCGCAGGTAGACCGAGCTCTCCACCGAGTGCCGGTAAGCCGCACGCGGCTTCCACTTGCTGGCATAGGCGTAGCCCAGCACCTCGCCCTGCTCTTCAAAGACCAGCCAGGGGAAATCGGCCTGCACATCGGCGATGCGCGCGGCCATGGTCTCCGCACTGACCACTTCGGTCTCGAAGCTGATCACGGTGGTCTGCACGTAATGGTTGTAGATGCCGCAGAGGGCGGGAGCATCGGCAGCGGTGGCCGGGCGGATGAAGGGCGACATGGGCGGGACGCAATCGTGGAAAAGCGAAAGCCGTCAGTGTAACCAAATTACGCCAGGCACGGCGTCCCTGCTCCGCTGCAGGAACGCCGTGCCTTCATGAGGGAATTGCGAGTCAGTCCTTGATGACCGCCCGCACCTGCTCCAGCGCCGCCGGATCCTCGATGGTGGGCAGGTCGCCCGGATCGCGTCCTTCGCAGATGGACTGGATGGCCCGGCGCAAGAGCTTGCCCGAACGCGTCTTGGGCAAGCCGCTGACGAAAAACACCCGCGCCGGGCGGCCCACTGCACCGATCTGCTTGTCCACCACGCCCATGATTTCCGCTTCCAGCGCCCGGCGCCCCTCGGGCGTGGCAATCGCATCGGCCTGCTTGGGAATGGCGAAGGCAATCGCGACTTGCCCCTTGAGCTTGTCTTCCACGCCGACCACGGCCACTTCGGACACGTTGGGATGACTGGAGATGCTCTCCTCGATTTCGCGCGTGCCCAGCCGATGGCCAGCCACGTTGATGACGTCATCGGTACGGCCCAGAATGAAGTAGTAACCGTCCTTGTCCCTGATGCCCCAGTCAAAGGTCGAGTAGACCTCGCGCGGCAGGCTGCGCCAGTAGGTGTTGACGAAGCGCTCATCGTCGCCATAGACGGTCTGCATGCAGCCCGGCGGCAGCGGCCCTTCGATGGCCACCACGCCTTTCTCGTCAGCCGCGCAAGGCTCGCCGGTCGCTTCGTTCAGGATGGCCAGCCGATAGCCCGGCATCGGCACCCCGGGACTGCCCAGGCGCGTCGGCTTGTCGCTGATGCCCTTGGCAATCGAAATGATGGGCCAGCCCGATTCGGTCTGCCAGTAGTTGTCGATGACCGGCACCTTCAGCGCGCCAGAGATCCAGCTCGACGTCGTTTCATCCAGCGGCTCGCCGGCCAGATAAAGCGCCTTGAGCGAGGATGTGTCGTGGCGCTCCATGCATTCGGCCGGCTGTTTCTTCAGCACGCGGATGGCCGTCGGTGCGGAGAACATGCGGGTGACCTTGTATTTTTCGACGATGCTCCACCAGATGCCCGCATCGGGCCGGATCGGCAGGCCTTCATAGAGCACCGTCGCCATGCCCGCAATGAGCGGGCCATAGACGATGTAGGAGTGGCCCACTACCCAGCCAATATCCGAGGTGCAGAAGTAGGTCTCGCCCGGCTTGCCGCAGAAGATGTGTTGCATGGACGAGGCCAGCGCCACCGCGTAGCCGCCCACGTCGCGCTGCACGCCCTTGGGCTTGCCGGTGGTGCCGGAGGTATAGAGCACGTAGCTGGTTTCATTCGATTCCAGCCAGGCGACCGGAACCGGCTGGTCCAGGTGCTGTTCACGCAAGGGCGCGTAGTCGACGTCGCGTTGCGCCGTGCGCGCCATCTCCGCCAGGCCGCGATCCACCAGCAAGACCTTCTGCGGCTTGTGCTGCGCCAGGTTGATCGCTTCGTCCAGCAAACCCTTGTACGGAATCACCTTGCCACCGCGCGAACCGGCATCTGCCGAGACGATCAGGGTCGGCTGCGCATCATCGATGCGCGAGGCCAGGCTGTTGGAGGCAAAGCCGCCGAACACCACCGAATGCACCGCGCCAATACGGGCGCAGGCCAGCATGGCGAAGACCGCCTCGGCGATCATCGGCATGTAGATCAGCACGCGGTCGCCGCGCCGCACGCCCAGCGACAGCATGGTGGCGGCCATGGCCTGCACTTCGCGATGCAGCTCGGCGAAGTCGTAGACGCGTTCGGTGTTGGTTTCGGTGGAGATGGCGATCAGCGCCGCCTGTTTGCCGCGTTCGCCCAAGTGGCGATCCACCGCATTGAAGCAAAGATTGGTGGTGCCGCCGATGAACCAGCGCGCAAACGGTGCGCGGGAATAATCGAGGGTGCGGGTGAACGGCTTGTCCCAATGAATGCGCTGCGCTTCTTCTGCCCAATAGGCTTCAGGCTGCTCGATGGAACGGCGATAGAAATCCTCGTATTGCATGACGTCTCCTCATGTCTCTCGAATTGAAAACCGCTGTCGGCCTTGCGCAGCGTGGCTTGCAGGCCGATGGTCGCGTGGCTCTGGTGCATGGAAAAAAACATCTTTGCCATGCGTGGCCCTCATGCGACGACAAAACCAGTCTTGCACCTGAATCTTACGAGGGGCTGAATCCGCCGCTTGCATCAGCGATCTTCGATGATTCAAATCAAGCAGGAGCGATGCCGACAGCAAGACGCCATCGGCATGACAAGGGAGGAGGAAATACGAGGTGGAAAGAACGCGCCGACGTCAGACCTGCACGACGGCGCGGCGCTGCCATGTCAGCGCGTGCGGCAGTCGTTGGCCAGCTGCTGCCCGATCTTGGAATTGAGCAGCATGGACTTCGACGGGATCTGGATCCACACCAGGCCTTCGCCCTTGTTCTCCAGACGCACTGCACCGGTCGAGGTGCTGACCGGGTTCATCATGTAGCTGCTGCCCTTCCACACCAGCGTGACGCCATCGGTCACGCGGCCATCCATGCGGATTTCGACCTTGTTGCCCATCTCGCAGCTGAAGGCACCGGTCTTCAATTGCGTGGCCCAGCTCGGCTGTGTGGCGGCGGGCGACTGCAGCAGCTGCGGCAACACCGGCTTGGTCTCGGTGACCGGCACGGGCGTGGAAGAACAGGCGGACAGGGCAACAGCCACGGCACCGGCCAGTACGAAGGAAGTCAGGGGCAATGCGGAAAGACGGCGGGAAACGATGGCAGCAATCATCGGATGATCCATGGAGAGTCAGGGGTGGACGCGGGGGCGAAAAAGATCCGACCGCATCTTAGCAAGTTATTGCATCTGACTCGACCACATGTAACGCTTGTTACAAATCTGCCTGCGCACTGCCACTGTCCCGGGGAATGCGGCGGCCGACACGCGCCAGCCGCCGCTTCCTTCTTCTTGCTGCTCCCTCTCCCTCTCTTGCCCCTCATGCCCGCGCCATCCGCTGATGACTCAACTGCGCGGGCACTTCGTCTTGCTTGGTCTTACTTGCGCTTGCTGATCGGCACGAACTTCAGGTCTTCCGGTCCCACGTAGTTGGCCGAGGGGCGGATGATCTTGTTGTCGATGCGCTGTTCGATGATGTGCGCCGCCCAGCCCGAGGTGCGGGCGATGACGAACAGCGGCGTGAACATCGCGGTTGGCACGCCCATCATGTGGTAGGACACGGCCGAGAACCAGTCCAGATTGGGGAACATCTTCTTGATGTCCCACATGACCGTTTCCAGGCGTTCGGCGATGTCGAACATCTTGGTCGAACCGGCTTCCTTGGAGAGCTTGCGCGCCACTTCCTTGATGACCTTGTTGCGCGGGTCGGAGATGGTGTAGACCGGGTGGCCGAAACCGATCACCACTTCCTTGTTCTCGACGCGGCGGCGGATGTCGGCCTCGGCTTCGTCGGGGTTGTCATAGCGCTTCTGGATCTCGAAGGCCACTTCATTGGCGCCGCCGTGCTTGGGGCCGCGCAGCGCGCCGATGGCACCGGTGATGGCCGAATACATGTCCGAACCGGTGCCGGCGATGACGCGGCCGGTGAAGGTGGAGGCGTTGAATTCGTGTTCCGCGTACAGGATCAGCGAGGTGTGCATGGCCTTCTCCCAGGCGTCGGAAGGCTTCTCGCCGTGCAGCAGGTGCAGGAAATGCGCGCCGATGGAATCGTCATCGGTCTCGACTTCGATGCGGTTGCCATTGTGGCTGTAGTGATACCAGTACAGCAGCATGGAACCGAGCGACGCCATCAGGCGGTCGGCGATGTCGCGCGCGCCGGGGGTGTTGTGGTCATCCTTCTCGGGCAGCACGCAACCCAGCGCCGAGACGCCGGTGCGCATCACGTCCATCGGATGCGAGGCGGCAGGCAGCCATTCCAGCGCCGCCTTGACGTTGGCCGGCAGGCCGCGCAGGGCCTTGAGCTTGGCCTTGTAGGCGCGCAGTTCGGCGGCGGTGGGCAGCTTGCCGTGCACCAGCAGGTGAGCGATTTCCTCGAACTCGCAGCTGTCGGCCACGTCCAGGATGTCATAGCCGCGATAGTGCAGGTCATTGCCGGTCTTGCCGACGGTACACAGGGCGGTGTTGCCGGCGGTCACGCCAGAGAGGGCAACGGATTTCTTGGGCTTGAAACCGGGGGCTTGCTGATCGCTCATCGTGTTCTCCTCGTAGTCTGTATTGGCTCGAAACTGATTATCGGAAGGGGGTATTCGGTCTTGCGGTAATGTTTTACTTGTTCTTCTGCTGGGCAAACAGCGCATCCAGACGCTGCTCGTAGCTGTGGTAGTCGATGCGGTCATAGAGCTCCATGCGGGTCTGCATGGTATCGACCACGTTCTTCTGGGTGCCGTCGCGGCGGATCGCCTGGTAGACGTTTTCGGCCGCCTTGTTCATGGCGCGGAAGGCCGAGAGCGGATAGAGCACCAGGCCCACATCGGCCTCCTTCAGTTCGTCGACGGTGAACAGCGGGGTCGAGCCGAATTCGGTGATGTTGGCCAGGATCGGTACCTTCACCGCATTGGCGAACTGCTTGTACATGGCCAGGTCGGTGATGGCTTCCGGGAAGATCATGTCGGCCCCGGCTTCGACGCAGGCCACGGCGCGCTCGATGGCGGCGTCCAGTCCTTCGACCGCCAGCGCATCGGTGCGCGCCATGATGACGAAGTTCTCATCGGTACGGGCATCGACGGCGGCCTTGATGCGGTCCACCATTTCCTGTTTGGTGACGATTTCCTTGTTGGGACGATGGCCGCAGCGCTTGGCGCCGACCTGGTCTTCGATGTGCATGGCGGCCGCGCCGAACTTGATCATGGACTTGACGGTGCGCGCCACGTTGAAGGCCGAGGCACCGAAGCCGGTATCGACGTCCACCAGCAGCGGCAAGTCGCACACGTCAGTGATGCGGCGCACGTCGGTGAGCACGTCATCCAGGTTGGAAATGCCCAGGTCGGGCAGGCCCAGCGAACCCGCAGCCACGCCGCCGCCGGAGAGGTAGATCGCGCGGAAGCCGGCACGCTTGGCCAGCAGGGCGTGATTGGCATTGATCGCGCCGATGACTTGCAAGGGGGATTCTTCCTGGACGGCCTGGCGGAACGCTGCGCCTGCGGAGTGGAGAGCCATGGTGGACACCTTCTCGATGAGGTTGAAATACGGAAAGTCTGGATTGCCTGACTGCGGCGGGCGGGTCTGCATCACACCCGTCCTGCGACATGTGCGTTCACCATTGCAACGGCCGTGCCATCGCAGTGCAGCATTGCATGGCGCAAGGCATGAAAAAACCTTCATATCGCCTGAAACCGGCGCCGGACAAGGCTGGCAGGCTTCCCTTCCGGTGCGCGCTCCGGGCGTACCCGCGTTGTGTCGGGTTGATGTTCCGCAACCGTGGCAGTTTCACCAGTGTTACATTAACGTTTCACTGAAACGCCGCGAACGCCCACCATGAAACGCCCTGCCCCCGCTGACCGTCTGGCCGACAAGCCCGTGATCTGGACCGTGTCCGTGTCGCGCCTCTCCGAACTCTTCCGCGACATCACGCTGGAATTCGACGGCGTGGCCGACATCGAGCCCATACACCTGGGCTTCGACGAGGCCGTGCGCGCCATCCGCGAGCGCCTGGCCAGCGAGCGCTGCGATGTGGTGATCTCGGCCGGCTCCAACGGTGCCTATCTCAAGAGCCGCCTGCCAGTGCCGGTGGTGGTGGCGCGCGCCAGCGGCTTCGACGTGATGCAGGCACTGGCCCGTGCCCGCCAGATCAGCCCGCGCATCGGGCTGGTCACTTATCAGGAGGCGATGCCGGCCCTGACCGAATTCCAGCAGATGTTCGGACTCGACATCGCCCAGCGCACCTATGCCACCGAAGAAGACGCGCGCGCCGTAGTGCAGGAACTGAAGGCCGGCGGCGTGCAGGCGGTGGTCGGGGCCGGGCTCATCACCGACCTGGCCGAGGAAGCTGGGATGCAGGGGATCTTCCTCTACTCCTCGGCCACGGTGCGGCAGGCCTTTGAAGATGCGCTGGAACTGGCGCGGCTGACGCAACTGGAAAGCACGCGCGGCCCCAGCCTGCCGGTGGCCGACAGCCTGCGCGCACGGCATCACCTGAAGGATCTGCGAGGCGATTCGGAGGTGATGGAAACGGTGCGCCAGTCGATCACGCTCTTTGCTCGCTCGCCGGCCAACGTGCTGATCCAGGGCGAGACCGGCACCGGCAAGGAACTGGCGGCGCAAGCCATCCATCGTGCTCATCCGCGCATGCAGGGCAAGACCCAGGCAGCCCATCCCTTCGTGGCCATCAATTGCGGCGCGCTGGCCGAATCGCTGCTGGAATCCGAACTGTTCGGTTATGAGGAAGGCGCTTTCACCGGGTCGCGCCGTGGCGGACGGGCCGGTGTCTTTGAGGCGGCGCATCGCGGGACGCTGCTGCTCGATGAAATCGGCGAGATGCCGCTGCCACTGCAGACGCGATTGCTGCGCGTGCTGGAAGAGCGCGAAGTCGTGCGCGTGGGCGGCACGCGGCCCATTGCAGTCCAGGTGCGCATCATCAGCGCCACCCATTGCGATCTGGAAGCGCGGGTGCGCGACGGCCGTTTTCGCGCGGACCTGTATTACCGGCTCAGCGTGCTACGTCTGCAGTTGCCGCCCTTGCGGGCGCGTCGCGAGGATATTGCCGCGCTGGCCGAATGGCATCTCAAGCATGCGCTGGCGGCACTGGATGCGCGTCCGCATGCCAACCTGGGCGCGGAGCTGCTGCGCTGCGCGCCGCTGCTGGCGGCGTATGACTGGCCGGGCAATGTGCGCGAGCTGCGCAACCTGATGGAAAGACTGGCCCTGTTCCTGGCCGCAGAACCGCTGCAGGCGCTCACCCCCGCGCTGATCCAGCGGGTGGCGCCGGAGCTGGCGGGGATGGCGCAGCCGCTGCTGTCGAACACGGCAGAGCTGGTGCCCCCCCATGAGCTGACCATCGCTGACATGGCCCCGGACGCTGGCGCTATCGAAGCCGCACTGCGCCGCTTCCGTGGCAATCGTGCCGCTGCTGCGCGCCATCTCGGGATCAGCCGCACGACCTTGTGGCGCAAGCTCAAGGAAATGGAAGCGCAGCCTGCAGCTCAGGCGTGAGCCTGCACGCACGCGAAACGAGAAAATGATTTCGCAAAATCAGATGCGCGTCCTGCCTCCTGATAATCCCCCGCACTGCGCCTTGACAGTGCCGCATCGTGCCGCCTATCCTCGCCCGCTGTAACGGCCCCGGCCGTCACAGGGAGCCCACAACCATCCATACACAGCCAGGCAGCCTTCTGCTCCGCCAGGGTCAGAACGGCGTGCTGCTCCTCCATCCACGTATCCATCAGGGAGTCTCCATGACCAGCAACACCGCGGCGCCTGGCGCCGGCACCACGCATCCGCAAGCGCGGCGTGCGATCATCTCGTCCTCCATCGGCAATGCGCTCGAATGGTTCGATATCCTCATCTATGGCGCCTTCGCCGTGGTCATCGCCAAGCAGTTCTTCCCGACCGGCGATGACAGCGTCTCGCTGCTGCTGACCTTCGCCACCTTCGGCGTGTCCTTCTTCATGCGCCCGCTGGGTGCGGTGGTGCTGGGTGCCTACTCCGACCGCGCAGGCCGCAAGGCCGCGCTGATGCTGTCCATCATGCTGATGACGGTCGGCACGGCGATGATCGCCTTCATGCCCAGCTACGCCAGCATCGGTCTGCTGGCACCGGCCGGCATCGCACTGGGCAAGATGATCCAGGGCTTCTCCGCAGGCGGCGAGTTCGGCAGCTCTACCGCCTTCCTGGTGGAACACGCGCCGCATCGCCGTGGCTTCTTCTCCAGCTGGCAAGTGGCCAGCCAGGGCATCAGCCTGCTGCTGGCGGCCATCTTCGGCGCCGTGCTCAACAACATGCTCACGCCCGAGCAACTGGCCTCGTGGGGCTGGCGCGTGCCGTTCATCTTCGGCTTGCTGATCGCACCGGCCGGCATCTACATCCGTCGCCATCTGGATGAAGCACCCGAGTTCAAGGAATCCAGCGAAAAGACCGATGCCCCGCTGCGCGATACCTTCGCGCACCAGAAGATGCGCCTCTTGATCGGTGCCGGCAGCGTCATCATGGCGACCGTCTCGGTGTACCTGTCGCTGTACATCCCGACCTACGCGGTCAAGCAACTGGGCCTGCCGGCCTGGTCCTCGTTTGCCGCGATGTCGGTGGCCGGCCTGATCATGTTCATCGGCTCGCCGCTGGTGGGCGCGATGTCCGACAAGATCGGCCGCACACCCTTCATGATCACCAGCAGCGCGCTGTACATCGTGCTGACCTATCCGATGTTCGTGTTCCTGACCAACTCGCCGGGCTTCCTGCAACTGCTGTTGCTGCAGACCGTCATCGGCGTGCTCATGACCATGTATTTCGCGTCCATGCCGGCCCTGCTGGCCGACATCTTCCCGGTGGCCACGCGCGGCACCGGCATGTCGCTGGCGTATAACATCGCCGTCACCATCTTCGGCGGCTTCGCCGGTCTCATCATCACCTGGCTGATCGACTTCACCGGCAACAAGCTGTCGGTGAGCTACTTCGTAATCTTCGGCGCAGTGCTGAGTCTGATCGCCACGCTGGCCGCACGTTTCGTGCTGCGCCTGCGCTGACCAAAAATAGATAAATGATATAAATCATTTACCGCCTTTGAACGGATCGGCAGGCGCTGCTGCAGCGACTGCCGATCCGCACATGGCACACCCGCCCAATGGCCAGGATCCCCCGATCCTGGCCATTTTTCTTGATGGACTGGTCATCGGGTGCGCACTACGCAATTAGTCAATCTTGATCGAGCTGCGGTGGCACTTCGGTCAACTTGTTGCCAATCCATATTTATGCATTGATAAGCATAATTGAAAGAGTGTTTCCGTTTGGCATCACCTCATCAAATTCATCTTGAATTTGGGCAAGACTGCCATTAAAGTTCAGAGCGCTTCCCCCGGAGCCCATCCTGACGGCACTGCCGCTCTCCCTTGCAGGCCTTGCGCCTGCGCCGGAATCATCATCCACCCTTCGTCTGCCGTCAGTGGCGGCAGGCCAGCCCCAGAGGGACATCGTGAATTTCAGACAGACCAAAGTTGCCACCCAGCTTATGTTGGGTTTTTCCGTTTTGATCCTGTTCATGGCCGTGCTCGGTGCGGCGGCCTGGTACGGACTCAATACCGTCGACGCACAGCTCAGCGAAGTGCAGACCAACCTCATGCCCAGCGTCGCCACGGCCAAGACCATGCAGGCCGAGATCCGCGCCTTCAACCTGGCCCAGTATCGTGCGCTCACCGCCAATGATGCGCAGCGCATGCAGGATGCCCGCACGCGCCTGACCGCCTCGCTGGGACGCTACACCAGCGCCGCCGACCAGTATCGTCCGCTCATCCATACGTCCGAGGAACAAGCCGCCTACGACGAGCTGCAGGCCCTGCTGCCCAAGTACCTGGCCGTGAGCCAGCAGATGCTGGCCGCCCTCGAGCAAGGCAAGCAGGAGCAGGCCGTGGACATCATGAAAGATCAACTCTTCCCGCTGCGCGCGGCGATGGAAGTGCAGATCCTGCGCCTCATCACCGTCAACGAAAAAGGCGTGGCCGAAGCCGCCACCAGCGCGCGCGAAGCGTATGCCGGCAGCCGCATGCTGATCATCGGCCTGACCCTGGCATCGGCGCTGATCGGCCTGCTGATCGCACTGCTGATCAGCCGCCGCCTGACGCGCCAGCTGGGTGGCGAGCCGGCCGAAGCGATGTGGCTGTCGGCCCAGATCGCCGCCGGCAACCTGACCGCACAACTGGACCTGCGCAAGGATGATCGCGCCAGCCTGATGCATTCGCTCATGACCATGCGCGAACAGCTGGCCGGTCTGGTCGGCCAGATCCAGCAGGCCAGCGGTGCCATCCACGTGGCCGCACGCGAAATCGCTCAGGGCAATACCGATCTCTCGCAGCGCACCGAAGAGCAGGCTGCTTCACTGGAGGAAACTGCCTCCAGCATGGAACAGCTGACCAGCACCGTGCAGCAGAATACCGACCACGCCCGCAAGGCCAGCCACGTCGCCAGTGCCGGTGCCGATGTGGCCCGCCGTGGTGAAACGGAAATCGCGCAAGTGGTCAGCACCATGCGCGAGATCGCCGTCAGCTCGCACCAGATGTCGGACATCATCAGCGTCATCGAAGGCATCGCCTTCCAGACCAATATCCTGGCCCTCAATGCCGCCGTGGAAGCGGCACGCGCCGGCGAGAACGGCCGCGGCTTCGCCGTGGTGGCCACCGAAGTGCGCGCGCTGGCCCAGCGCAGCGCCAGTGCCGCCAAGGAAATCAAGGGACTCATCGAAGGCTCTGTGGGGCGCATCCAGAGCGGCACGACGCTGGTGGAAAAGGCCGGCGGCACCATCGCCGAAGTCATGCGCGCCTCGGTCGATACCACCCGCATCATCAGCGACATCGCACATGCTTCGGAAGAGCAAAGCGCGGGCATCACCCAGATCAATGCGGCCATCTTGCAGATGGACCAGGTCACGCAGCAGAACGCCGCCCTGGTGGAACAGGCCGCTGCTGCCGCCCAGGCCATGATGCAGCAGGCCGAACAATTGACGTCGGCGGCCTCGGTGTTCCGCATCGATGCGCAGCTCCTGCAGGCTGCACCGCTCACGCCCGCTCTGGCGACCAATGGCCAGCCGCACATGCCACGCCTGGCCATGTGAACGCGCCCCTCTTGCTGAATTGACTAAATGATTTAAATTTTATAAATCATTTATCAGCAGCATCAATAAAAATGGCCTGGATCTCGCGATCCAGGCCATTTCCTTTTTTGTGGCCGCCGCCTCTTCCCCTTGCTGATGCTGCCCACGCGGCGGCACGCGGGCAGACCTCCCCTGCTTGATGGTTGCGCTGCGGATCAGTCGTCTTCCGCGCCGCCGATCCCCAGTTCCTGGATCTTGCGGGTGATGGTGTTGCGGCCGATGCCCAGGCGCACGGCAGCGTCGTTCTTGCGGCCGTGGGTGTGTTTCAGGGCGATCTTGATGAGCGCCGCTTCGAACTGGCGGCCGAGGATGTCCATCACCTCGGGCTGTTCCGAGGCCAGCATCTGCGCCGCCTCCACTTCCAGCAGCGAGATCCAGTTGCCGGCCGCCGCATCCGCCGGTGCAGCGGCGGACGCCGGATCGGCATACGCCACCGGTGCGGCCACGGCAGCCGCCGAGGCGGGCGCGGAAACGGTCTGCGCCGGTTGCGGTGCATGGACGCGTTCTTCCACCAGATCCTGCGGCAGGTCCTTGATCTCGACCGTCTGGCCAGGGGCCATCACGGTGATCCAGTTGCACAGGTTTTCCAGCTGGCGCACGTTGCCGGGGAATTCCAGCTGCGACAGGAACTGCATCGCCTGCGGCGACAGGCGCTTGGCTTCCACGCCCAGCTGGCGCGCACTCTGCGCCAGGAAGTAGCGGGCCAGGATGGGAATGTCTTCGCTGCGTTCGCGCAGGCTGGGCAGGCGCAGACGGATCACGTTCAGGCGGTGGTACAAGTCTTCCCGGAACAAACCTTCACGTACACGCTGCTCCAGGTTCTGGTGAGTGGCCGCAATGACGCGTACATTGGCCTTCAGCGACTGATGGCCGCCGACACGATAGAAGTGCCCGTCGGACAGCACGCGCAACAGGCGCGTCTGCAGGTCCAGCGGCATGTCGCCGATTTCATCGAGGAACAGCGTGCCGCCTTCGGCCTGCTCGAAACGGCCACGGCGCATGGCTTGCGCGCCGGTGAAGGCACCGCGTTCATGGCCGAACAGTTCGGATTCCAGCAGGTCTTTGGGGATGGCCGCCGTGTTGAGTGCCACGAACGGCTGGCTGGCGCGCGGGCTGTGCTTGTGCAGGGCTCGCGCCACCAGCTCCTTGCCGGAACCGGATTCGCCGGTGATGAGCACCGTGACATTGGATTGCGACAGGCGGCCGATGGCGCGGAACACGTCCTGCATCGCCGGTGCCTGGCCGAGGATTTCGGGAGTCTGGGCTGCGCCCTGCTCGATGTCGGTTTCGCGCAGGCTCTCGTCGAGCGCGCGGCGAATCAGTTCGACCGCCTTGTCGACGTCGAAGGGCTTGGCCAGGTATTCGAAGGCGCCGCCCTGGAAGGCGGAGACCGCCGAGTCCAGGTCCGAGAAGGCGGTGATGATGATCACCGGGATGCCAGGATGCTTGGCCTTGATGGTCTGCAGCAGTTCCAGGCCGGAGGCACCGGGCATGCGGATGTCGGACACCAGCACCTGCGGCGTGCCGTTCTGCAGGGCTGCCATCGCATCGCGTGCGCTGGAGAAACTCTGCGTGGCGAGATTTTCTCGGGCCAGGGCTTTTTCGAGCACCCAGCGTATCGATTCGTCGTCGTCAACAATCCAGATTGGCTTCATAAATAACTTCTTCCTGCGTTGGTCATGCTGTTAATGCTCCCGCGATCCACGGCGCTTCTGGCGCCCTGTCCGCAGCCCCCTTGGTGGACCGGATGCCTTGCATCCACTCGGCTTTGGCGCGCCGCCTGCGGCCATGCTCACGGCAGCGGTATAAGTATTCTGAAATCGGTACAACCGGGCCGGCTGTCGCATTCGATGACACCCATGTGCTGATGCACGAAGGTCTGCGCCAGGGTCAGCCCCAGTCCGCTGCCTCCCTCGCGACCCGACACCAGTGGATAGAAGATTCTTTCCTGGATATCGGGAGGAATGCCCGGACCGTTATCGATGATATGCAAGTCTAGTGCCAGCCGGTATCTGACCTTGGATAGCGTCACCTGGCGCGAGACGCGCGTGCGCAGAATCAGCTCGCCATCACCGGCACGGATGCGGTCGGCCAGCGCTTGCGCAGCGTTGTGGACGATGTTCAGGACGGCCTGGATCAGTTGCTCCTTGTCGCCCCGGAATTCGGGGATCGACAGGTCATAGTCGCGCTTGATGGTCAGCCCCTGCGGGAACTCGGCCATCACCAGGCTGCGCACGCGTTCGCAGACTTCGTGGATGTTGACGTCGCCGACGATGTGCGGGTGGCGGTGCGGGGCCAGCAGGCGATCCACCAGGGTCTGCAGGCGGTCGGCTTCCTTGATGATGACCTGGGTGTATTCGCGCAATTCCTTGAGGTGGCGCTCGGGCAGCTCCAGCTCCAGCAACTGGGCGGCGCCACGGATGCCGCCCAGCGGATTCTTGATCTCGTGGGCCAGGTTGCGGATCAGTTCCTTGTTGGCCTGGCTCTGGTCGAACATGCGCTCTTCGCGGTCCAGCTTGAGTTGCTGGACGTTCTCGCGCAGCTCCAGCAGCACCGGCCAGTCGGTGCTGTCCAGGGGCGTGACGATGGTGTGGACCTGCAGCGGCTCGCGGTTGGCACGCTCCAGCACCAGGTCCAGGCGCTTGTCGGCGAACTGGTGTTCGATGGCCTGGTAGAACAGCGCGGTCAGTTCCTTGCCATTGAGGAAGAGCTCCGAGAGCTTCTGCTGCGAGAGCACCTTGAAGGAGCTCTCCAGCAGGTTCTCGGCGGCGGCATTGGCGTAGACGATGCCGCCATTGGCATCGAGGATGATCACGGCCGAGGCCAGCAGGTCGAGGCCATCGAGGGATGGGAGCGGTGTCTTCATGGGAGGATTCTTGATGCCTGGGGTCATGTCGTCTCGTGCCGGTCTGGCTGGATCTTGCAAAGGCTTGCCGCGGCGGATGTTATTCCGGATCTTTTTTGACTAGCAATTTTCGGGCGCACTGCCCTGCAGCAGGCGGTGCGCCGCGCATAAAAAAAGGGGAAGCAAGCTTCCCCTTTTTCTCCGGATGCGGATTCGATTACAGCGAGTAGTACATGTCGAATTCGATCGGGTGCGTGGTCATGCGGAAGCGTTGGACTTCCTGCATCTTCAGCTCGATGTAGGCATCGATCATGCTGTCGGTGAACACGCCGCCACGGGTCAGGAACTCGCGATCCTTGTCCAGGTGCTCCAGGGCTTCATCCAGCGAAGCACAGACGGTCGGGATCAGCTTGTCTTCTTCCGGCGGCAGGTGGTACAGGTCCTTGGTGGCAGCTTCGCCCGGGTGGATCTTGTTCTGCACGCCATCCAGACCGGCCATCAGCAGGGCCGAGAAGCACAGGTACGGGTTGGCCAGGGGATCCGGGAAACGGGTCTCGATGCGGCGGCCCTTCGGGTTCGCCACGTGCGGGATACGGATCGAAGCGGAACGGTTGCGGGCCGAGTAGGCCAGCTTGACCGGAGCTTCGAAGCCGGGGACCAGACGCTTGTACGAGTTGGTACCTGGGTTGGTGATCGCGTTCAGGGCCTTGGCGTGCTTGATGATGCCGCCGATGTAGTACAGCGCGAACTCGGACAGGCCGGCATAGCCGTCGCCAGCGAACAGGTTCTTGCCATCCTTCCAGACCGACTGGTGCACGTGCATGCCGGAGCCGTTGTCGCCAACCAGGGGCTTGGGCATGAAGGTTGCGGTCTTGCCGTAGGTGTGGGCGACGTTCCAGATCACGTACTTCAGGGTCTGGGTCCAGTCAGCGCGCTCGACCAGGGTCGAGAACTTGGTGCCCAGTTCGTTCTGGCCAGCGCCAGCAACTTCGTGGTGGTGCACTTCGACGGGGATGCCCAGGGATTCCAGGATCAGGGACATTTCCGAACGCATGTCCTGGAAGCTGTCGACCGGGGGAACCGGGAAGTAGCCGCCCTTGACGGTCGGACGGTGGCCGGAGTTGCCGCCTTCGATCTCGGCGCCGGTGCTCCAGGAAGCTTCTTCGGAGTCGATCTTGACGAAGGAACCGGACATGTCGGCACCCCAACGCACGCCGTCGAAGATGAAGAATTCGGGTTCCGGACCGAAGTAGGCGGTGTCGCCCAGGCCGGAGGACTTCAGGTAGGCTTCAGCGCGCTTGGCGATGGAGCGCGGATCGCGGTCGTAGCCCTTGCCGTCGGACGGCTCGATCACGTCACATTGCAGGAAGAGGGTGGTCTCTTCCATGAACGGGTCGATGTTGGCGGTGTTCGGGTCCGGGATCAGCAGCATGTCGGAGGCTTCGATACCCTTCCAGCCGGCGATCGACGAACCGTCGAAGGCGTGACCGGATTCGAACTTGTCGATGTCGAAATGCGAAACCGGCACGGTCACGTGCTGTTCCTTGCCACGGGTGTCAGCGAAACGGAAGTCGACAAACTTGACTTCGTTGTCCTTCACCATCTTCAAAACCTCTGCGGCCGTCCTTGCCATGCGAATCTCCTAAAACGAGGAAGTAGTATAAATTGGGGTGTTGAGCCGTTTTCTGCGACTGGATCTTTGCATTTGATACAACGGTCTTGCGCCGAACTCAGTCGCGGATGATAGCAGATTCCATGCCACCAACCTTTCGGGTGCGCCAATAATGGAAGTTTTTAGGGAGGACGCGCCAGTTGGGGCGCTGCGTGCGGTGCAGAGGCACTGCAGATATGCATTATTTTAGTGCGAATTTCACAAAATGCACCGAACAAATGCATATTCGCGTGATTGAATATGAATTGCACCACTTTCGTGCATGCGCCGTGTTGGGGCAGTCGCCTGATGCGCTGCACGGCGTGCACCAGCTTGGGAAAATTGCCTAACTGTTTATATTGTTTAAAATCATCTCCCTTGAGGCGCACTGACTTCATTGGCTTCGTTGCGCTTCAGGGGCTTTCACCGGCATTCCTGCGCTTCCTTGTACGCGCTTCTTTCTTCTTCAGAGGCTTTACCCATGAGCAACGATTCGATTCTCGGCACTGCCACCCAACGCGCGACCGACGGGCAACTGCCCTATGCCGGTGCCGTGACCCCGCAGGAAGCCCTGGCCCTGCTGCAGTCCGATCCCGCCATCAAGCTGGTCGACGTGCGCACCCGCGCCGAGCGTGACTGGGTCGGCGTGGTCCAGATCCCGGCGGCGCAGCACCTGGCGGTGCAGTGGAATCTCTACCCCGAGGGCAAGCCCAATCCACAGTTCCTCGAACAACTGCAGGAAGTCGCCCGGCCCGGTGAAGTGCTGCTGTTCCTGTGCCGCTCGGGCGTGCGTTCCAAGCATGCCGCCAAGCTGGCCACGGAAAACGGCTACACGCAGTGCTTCGATATCCTGGAAGGCTTTGAAGGCAACAAGGACGCCAACGGCCACCGCAAGACCATCGAGGGCTGGTGCAAGGCCGGCCTGCCGTGGGTGGGTGCCTGAACGAATCTGACGGAATCAGGCCTGCAGGCTGCGCGCCTGCAGGGCACTGGCCAGCGACTGCAGCAGCAGGCTGATGGCGGCCTGGCCATCAGCCTCGGCGCGCAGCGCTTCTTCCACGCAATCCAGCAGCGCCACCAGTTCCAGCCGCCCCATGGTCAGGGCGGCTCCCTTCATGCGGTGCGCGAGCTGCACCATCCTTCCCCTGTCGCCCTGCAGGCTGGCCTGTTCGAGCGCCGCCAGATCGTTGCGGGTGGTTTGCAGGAAGAGCCGGTCCAGATCCTGTCCATATTCCTGCTCAGGGGTCATGGCCTGGCCATCCTCTTCATTGTCGAGATCGCACCAGAGGGCCAGCAGGCGCCGGATGGCCTGGGTCTGCAGGGGCTTGGGGAGCATGCCGTCCATGCCGCTGTCCAGACAGCGCTGCACATGCAGCGCGTCGGTTTCGGCGGAAATGCCGATCAGCGGCGTATAAGGACGCTGGCGCTGCGTCTGTTCCAGCTGCCGCACCTGGCGGGCGACTTCCTGACCGGGGATGTCGGGCAGGAAGCAATCCAGCAGCACCAGCCCGTAGGGCCGCGCCCGGATGGCGGCCAATGCGCTGCCGCCATCGGCCACACAATCGACCTGGCAGCCGAGCCGCTGCAGGCGGTTCTGGATGGCGTAACGAATGGTGACGGAATCATCGACCAGCAGCACGGCCGGTTCACGTTGCCCGGTAGTGGCGCTTTCCCTCTGGTGCGGCATTTACAGCTCCTTGATCTGGTATTCGATCTTGAACAGTTCGTTGTCACTGCGCACGCCCAGCTTGCGGAAGGCCGATTGCTTCTGCCCGCTGATGGTCTTGACGCTGCGTGCGAATTTTTCCGCGATGTCGGTGACCGACATGCCGTCCAGGCAGCAGCGCAGGACTTCCCGTTCGCGCGGCGACAGGCTGGGCATGTCCGACAGCGAGTCCGGCGAGACGTCAGTGCCGCGCGGTCGCCGGCGCGGCGGGCGCACTTCGGGCTGGCTGCGCGTGGCCGCTTCGGCGGCCTGCATGATGGCCAGCTCGCGGGTCATGGTGCTGTTGAGATATTCGCGTCCCCGGCTGATGGTGCGGATGGCCAGGATCAGTTCGGCCAGCTCCTGCGATTTGCTGACGAAACCGCGTGCCCCCGCCTTCATCGCCATGGCCACCGTCGCCGGGCTGCTGTGGGCCGAGGTCACCAGGATCTTGGAACGCGGAAAGCGCACGCGCAAGGCGCGGATCAGGTTGAGACCGTCGATGTCATTGCTGCCCAGCGAATAATCGATCAGCAGCAGGTCGGCCGGCGAGGCGCGCAGGGCTGCCATGAGCTCCTTGCTGGTGGCGAAGGCGCCGACCACGGTGAAATCCGGCTCCTCGGCCAGGCGCTTGGCCAGGCCGTAACGCACCACGGCGTGGTCGTCCAGCAGCGCGATGCGCAACGCCGATGCCAAGGTCCATGTCATGCGCTATCCCCTCGTATTCTGATCATGTGAAGCCGCTGCGGTGCATCATCAGCCCCCCTTCTGATGCAGCCGCTGACGAAGGCGTTATTGTGGTCGAGCGCCGCCTTCCGGCGCATAAGAATCGTCTGAAAAACAGTGACAAATCGCAGAATTTTTATACTTTACCGCGCTTGCGGGAAGCTGACGAAGGCGTCAGCTTTGTAACACCCTGTATGAAGAACAATGCTTGCTGCGCTACAGTGGCGCTCGGCCGCAGCAGCACGGGATCGCGGCGCGGCCAGACCCGCGCATTACACTTTATTACAGCCCGCGTGCAAGTCCATCACCATACTGGCCTGCAGCTGTTCTCCCCAATTTTCGACCTCGCGAGGCTCGTCGATGCAAGCGCCCTTCAAGCAGCTTTTTCCTTCACGTTCAGCCTGGCTGATGCTGGCACTGGTTGCCTGCACCTTGGGGCAGGCCCAGGCTGCTGGGCCGACTTCCGCCAGTGCCCCGCTGTCGGAACAGGAGCGCGCCCTGCACGTACTCAACCGGCTCGCCTATGGGCCGCGTCCGGGCGATCTGGAGCAGGTGGAGCGCATGGGCGTGAAGCGCTACATCGACCAGCAACTGCATCCCGAGCGCATCCCCCTGCCCGATGACTTGCAGGCGCGCCTGGCGGCGCTGCCGGGGCTGCAGATGACGCCGGCACAGTTGTTCGTCGACTATGGCCCGCCCTCCTTCGACCGCAGCGCCAGCAAGGAAGAGCAGCAGGCCGCCCGCCAGCGTGCGCCGCGCGAACTGACGCCGCAATTCCACATGGCGCGGCTGCTGCAGGCCAGCGAAAGCCCGCGCCAGCTGGAAGAAGTCATGACGGAATTCTGGGCCAATCACTTCAACGTCTTCGAAGGCAAGGAGTGGGTGCGCTACTGGGTGGGCGACTATGAAAAGAACGCCATCCGCCCCTATGCCCTGGGCAACTTCCGCGATCTGCTGGGGGCGGTGGCGCATCATCCGGCGATGCTCTACTACCTCGACAACTGGCTCTCCAGCGGTGCCGGCACGCCCGGTGCGCGCGGCCGCTTCAAGGGTCTCAACGAGAACTATGCACGCGAGCTGATGGAGCTGCATACGCTGGGCGTAAATGGCGGTTATCAGCAGGCCGACGTGATCACGCTGGCGCGCATCCTCTCCGGCTGGACCATCGATGTGGACGCCATGAAGGCCGGTGCCTCGCCCTTCCGCTTCGCCGCGCAACGGCATGACAACGGCCCCAAGATCTTCCTCGGCAAACCGCTGCAGGCGAGCGGCTATCAGGAAGGCGAAGCGGCGCTGGACATCCTGGCCAATCATCCGTCGACGGCACGCTTCATCTCGACCCAGCTGGTGGAATACTTCGTCGCCGACCAACCCGATCCGGCGCTGGTGAACAAGCTGGCGCAGAAATTCCTGGCCAGCCATGGCGATATCCGGGCCGTGTTGCAGACCCTGTTCGACAGTCCGCAATTCTGGGCCCGCAGCAATTACCAGACGCAATTCAAGACGCCGTACCAGTTCGTGGTCTCGGCCCTGCGTGCGGGCGATATTCCGGTGCGCAATGCCAAGCCGGTCAATGGCGAACTGGGGCAATTCGGCATGCCGCTGTATGGCTGGCTCACGCCCGAGGGCTACAAGTATTCGCAGGCGGCCTGGCTCAATCCCGGCGCGCTGCTGCGGCGGATCAATCTGGCCGGCAACCTGGCCAGCGGCAAGTCGCCGATCGCCCGCGTGGAAGGCGCGCCTGCGCCCTCCAATACGGAGGCTCCGCCGCTGGACGCAGCGGCCTTGCTGCGCACCCTCGGCCCGGCCATCACGCCGGCCACCGCCGCACAGATCAATGCCGCACTTGAGAACCAGCGTGCCGGCCTGATCCTGGGCAGTCCCGATTTCATGAAACGCTAACCGCTGGAGGCCAGCATGAACCGCCGCCATTTTCTCCGTTATCTGGGCGCTGCCGGCAGCGGCGCCATCCTGGTGCCGATCGGCTTGTCCGGCTGTGCTGTCGTGCCGACCGGCGACCAGACCATCAGCCGCAGCAACCACACGCCCGGCAAGGTGGCCTACGGCTCCCCTGCCCCGCGCGCGCATGCCCAGGGTGACGGTGCGCCGCGCATGGTGGTGGTGTTCCTGCGCGGGGCCGTCGATGGCCTCAACGTGGTGGTGCCACATGGCGATCCGCTGTACTACCAGGCGCGTCCGACCATTGCGGTGGCGCGTCCCGGCCAGGCCAACGGCGCGCTGGACCTGACCGGTTACTTCGGTTTGCATCCGGCGCTGCAGCCGCTGATGCCGTACTGGGAAAGCGGGCAGCTGGCCTTCGTGCATGCATCGGGTTCGCCCGATGGCTCGCGCTCGCACTTCGAAGCGCAGGACTATATGGAAACCGGCACACCCGGCCAGCACAGCACGCGCGATGGCTGGCTCAACCGGGTGATGGATTACCTGCCGCCGGCCGAGTCGCCTCTGCAGGCCATCAACGTCGGCAGCGCCACGCCGCGCATCCTGAGCGGCCACAACGTGGCGGCCAATCTGCAGACCGGGCGCGATGCCACGCGTCCGAGCATGATCGACCAGCCGCGCTGGAGCCAGGTCTTCGATCCGCTGTATGGCGGTGATGATGCGCTGGGCAAGGCCTATCGCGATGGCATGGCCGCGCGCAAGCAGCTCATGGCCGAGATCAACAGCCAGGAGCAGCAGATGGCCAACAACGGCGCGCCGCTGCCCAATGGCCTCTCCATGGATACCGCACGCTTGGGCCGGCTGATGCGGCATGATCCGCGCATCCGGCTGGCTTTCCTGGCCGTGGGGGGCTGGGATACGCACATCGGACAAGGCAACGGCACCGGCCAGTTGGCCGGGCGTCTGTCGCCGCTGGCCACGGGCCTGGCCACGCTGGCGCGCGAACTGGGGCCGGCCTTCAATGACACGGTGATCGTGGTGATGTCCGAATTCGGCCGCACCTTCAAGGAGAACGGCAACGGCGGGACCGATCATGGCCACGGCAATGCGATGTGGCTGATGGGGGGCAATCTGCGCGGCGGCAAGATTTATGGACAGTGGCCGGGGCTGAATCAGACAGCCTTGAACGAGGGGCGCGACCTGGCGATCACGACGGATTTCCGGGCGGTCTTGTGTGCGCTGTCGGAGCGGCATATGCGTATCTCCGATCAGGCATTGGAGAAAATTTTTCCACAATATGCTGGCGGATCGAAAGGGATGCCCGACCTGTTCATCTAGATCACTGCAGGAAAATCCTGGGATGAATTTCCCACTCTAGTTTCGAAGATTTTCGGTACCCGTTAACGGTAGCCTTTTGCGTTCGCAACGGCGTTCCGCCACGAGTGACGCCACCAAGGCTTCTGTGCCTTAACTCTAGAGACGGGATTGTCCATGGCCGAATTAAAGAAAGCACCGTATTACCAACCTCAGAAGGGCTTGTTCAGTGTTGAATTGAAAGAATTCAAGGGAGTCAGGGGATGCATTCCTCTGGACACCCCAACGGGCATATCAATTGACAGACTTCCACCAGGAGTAAAGCCTCCTTCTCCACCAAACCACACTACCGAATCAAAAAAGGGCGAGAAGCTAGCTCGGGTCCCGCCACCCGCACAACAATCGAAAACTCCACAAGCGAAGGCCAAGAGGAAGGCGATACCGACCGAACTTGAATTTGAAGTTTGTGAAAACCCGCCGGCTTTCGATCTGCAAGACGTACCTTTCGCGATGGACAAATTGGGCTGGATAGTATCGGCGAAACTGGCGCGAACGTGGTTTTCCAGTGCGGCCCATATCTTTAATGATGATCCGCGTTCAGAGCAGCCCCTCAATGACAGCGTCGTAACTCTTGACTGGGCATTGAAATTCGGAAGTGTTCGGAAGAAATACGAAAAATTTCTTGCCAGTGACATCTATACGCCACGTGCCGTTGGTGCTGCTACAGACGCGGTAAAGGGTGTCGTCCGTCATCTCTTTGAAAGCAGGAGTAGCATTTTAAGCGTTGATACCTCCCGGTTTTTAGGCGACTTGCGGAACTTCCACGCCGAGTGGCAGTTCCAGAAGCTGACGATCAGCGACGCGGACACCTTCAATGGACTTACGCTGACCGATCTCACCGGTTCGCTGGCGAATTTCAATATTTATGCTGCAGTAGGGAACGTCGAGATTTTGGCTGAAAAATACTTCAGATATGAAAGAGGTCGCACCCTCTATTGCCTAAATGCCACCGGGAAGATTACTCATATCTATGTCTATGTGAAAGATAATTATTCATTCAACGGAAAACAATATCTTGGACATTGGAACAAGCACGGAATCATCATCGCACCAGGCACATGGCTTACGGGATCAAGTTCGTCCAAGAAAGACACGGATATCGATATCTGGCTGAAGGCGATCAACAAACCGGTGGACACGCGTAAAGGCTTGTTCGGGAAATTCAAGGAGCCTGACGTCTACTTCCCGGTATTTAATGCAGACTTCAATCGATGGGGAGAAAAACACCAACGAGGCGGTGACTTCATGGTGTATTCAAAACCCTTGTACCTGAAACTGAAGAAGCCCATCGACCTGAAACTTGGTGAAATATGCCGACCAGAATCCTTAAGCTCATTGGGCTAGCATTTCTGATTTATCTTGGAGCAGGCCTCATTGTTCATCTCGCGCGGCCTGATTATGCTCGCTGCGAATTCTACAATCGGCCGGAGACGCTGGACGGCGGTGTGAAGTTTTTGAACGGAACTTCCTATCGATTCCAGATGTGCGGTACAGGTGGCAACGATGAACACGGCACCGACGATCATATCGAACTCAAGGTGTTCGACGAAAAAGGTACGCTCCTTGCCAGGCGCTACTTTGCAGTCAACTGGTACGCGGGAAATAGCTTCCACGAAGCGCTGAAGTTTGGCAGTGAATCTGTCAGCTATGTGGATACGTCTGACGAGTCACAATACAAGAAGCACTTGAGCATCCCGCCAACAACGTGGGATTGGATCCGAGCCAGATTGCCGTTGTTCTGACCCGAGAGGCAGATCATGATCGGCAAGCTGGCTGATGTCATTCAGCCTCGGCAATCCACGCCGCCTGAATGGCTTCCAGAATGCGCTCGCCAGAGCGATTGGGATCATCCTCAAACCCCTTCAGCTCCATCACCCAACGATGCAGGTCGGTAAAGCGGATGGTCTTGGGATCGACCTCGGGAAACTTGTCGTAGAGTTCCTCGGCGATCTGCTGGGTATCAGTCCATGTCATGTCAGTCTCCCCGGTGCCATGGCACCGAACGAAAACCTCGGAAGATCAGTGATTCTCCGAAGCGTGGTTGATGGTGTACTTGGGGATTTCGACGGTCAGGTCGTCTTCGCCCAGCACCACCTGGCAAGACAGGCGGGACGTCGCTTCCAGGCCCCAGGCCATGTCCAGCAGGTCTTCTTCCTTGTCGGTCGGATCATCGAGGGTCTCGAAACCTTCGCGGATGACCACGTGGCAGGTGGTACAGGCGCAGGACTTTTCGCAGGCGTGTTCGATGTCGATGTCGCTGTCCAGCAGCGCATCGCACAGGGTCTTGCCGGCGGGGGCATCGATCACCGAGCCTTCAGGGCAAAGGACCGGATGGGGGAGGATGACGATCTGGGGCATGGTGGCTCTCGTGTCTTGTCTATCGTGTCTACAGTATTCGGGGGGGACAAATCGCTTACGCGACTTCGTCCAGTTTCTTGCCGGCCAGCGCGGCGTGCACGCTGCGGTCCATGCGCCGTGCGGCGAATTCTTCCGTGCCATGCGCCAGCGCATCCACCGCCGCCTTGATGGCGAGGTGATCCGCACCTTGCGCGGCGGCCGTCACGGCGTCGATCTGCGCTTCGATGGCCACGCGCTCTTCTTCCGACAGCAGCGCGGCATCGGCCTGCAGGGCCGAACGGGTGGCCAGAACGATGCGCTCGGCTTCGACCTGTTCTTCGCGCAGGGCGCGGCGTTGCATGTCTTCATCGGCCGAGCTGAAGGATTCCTGCAGCATGCGGGCGATTTCATCGTCACCCAGTCCATACGAAGGCTTGACGGTGATGGAAGCTTCCACGCCTGAGGTCATCTCGCGCGCCGACACGGCCAGCAAGCCATCGGCATCGACCTGGTAGGTCACGCGGATGCGCGCCGCACCGGCAGCCATTGGCGGAATGCCGCGCAGCTCGAAGCGGGCCAGTGAACGGCAGTCGGCCACCAGTTCGCGCTCGCCCTGCACCACGTGGATCGCCATGGCGGTCTGGCCATCCTTGAAGGTGGTGAATTCCTGGGCGCGGGCACAGGGGATGGTGGAATTGCGCGGGATGACCTTCTCGGCCAGGCCACCCATGGTCTCGATGCCCAGCGACAGCGGGATCACGTCCAGCAGCAGCCAGTCGTCACCCGGCGCGCGGTTGCCGGCCAGCAGGTTGGCCTGCACGGCCGCACCCAGCGCCACCACCTTGTCGGGGTCGATGTTGGACAGCGGATTGGTCTTGAAGAACTCGCCCACCGCGCGGCGGATGTGCGGCATGCGGGTAGCACCGCCGACCAGCACCACGCCATCCACGTCTTCCACGGTCAGGCCGGCATCGCGCAGGGCCTTGCGGACCGGGGCCATGGTCTTGGCGACCAGGTGCTGGGTGATCTCGTTGAATTGTGCGGCGGTAATCGACAGGTGCACTTCTTCGCCGGACTTGAGCACGGCATCGATCTGCACTTCATCCTTGGTGGAAAGCAGCTCCTTGACCTCGCGCGCCTTGACCATCAGGAGGCGCGTGTCTTCATCCGACAGCGGCTGCAGTTGCGCTTCGTGGCTGATCCAGCAGAACAGACGATGATCGAAATCATCCCCGCCCAAGGCCGAGTCGCCACCCGTGGACAGCACTTCGAAGACGCCGCGCGTGAGCTTGAGGATGGAAATATCGAAGGTACCGCCGCCCAGGTCATAGACCGCGAAGATGCCTTCGGAGGCATTGTCCAGACCGTAGGCAATGGCTGCCGCCGTCGGTTCGTTGAGCAGGCGCAGGACATTGAGACCGGCCAGTTGCGCCGCGTCCTTGGTGGCCTGGCGCTGGGCATCATCGAAGTAGGCAGGCACGGTGATGACGGCACCCACCAAGTCGTCGCCCAGGGCATCTTCAGCGGTCTGGCGCAGCGTGGCCAGGATCTGGGCCGAGACTTCCACCGGGCTCTTCACGCCGGCCACGGTCTTGATCTGCACCATGCCGGGCTGGTCCTGGAAGTCATAGGGCATGTTCTCGGCGTGGGCAATGTCCTTGAGGCCACGGCCCATGAAGCGCTTGACCGAGACGATGGTATTGCGCGGATCAATGGTCTGCGCGGCCTGCGCCTTGTAGCCGATGTTGGCATGGCCGTTGGGCAGGTAGCGCACGATCGAGGGCAGCAGCACGCGGCCGTCATCATCGGCCAGGACTTCGGGAATGCTGTTGCGTACGGTCGCCACCAGCGAATTGGTGGTGCCCAGGTCGATGCCGACGGCCAGACGACGCTGGTGTGGCGCGGTGGACATGCCCGGTTCGGAAATCTGCAGTAAAGCCATAAGGTGTGGACTCGTCGTGAAGCGTTGGGGCGAAGTGACTCGCCGTTATTCGGGTAAGGCCATCCGGATGCCCAGGCCGATGAAGGCACAGCCTGCCAGGCGATTCAGATAGACGGAAGCGGAAGCGCGACGGCGGAAGACTGCACCGACGGCACCGGAAAAGAGTGCGATGGCGCTGAAGATGACGAAGGCCTGGACAATGAACACCAGCGCCAATATCAGCATCTGCAGGGCTTCATGGCCAGCCTCGCGCTGCACGAACTGCGGCAGGAAAGCGATGAAGAACAGCGTCACCTTCGGGTTGAGCATATTGGCCAGCACGCTCTGCCAATAGATGCGGCGCAGCGGGACCGCCGCAGCGACCTGCCCGTCTGCTGACAATGCGATGCCGCTGGAAGCCGAGCGCAACGTGCGCACGCCGAGATAAGCCAGATAGGCGGCGCCTGCATATTGCAGCGCGTGGTAGGCCGGGGGATAAGCCTTGATGAGGGCGGCAAAGCCCAGCACGGCCAGCAGGGTATGGAAGATCAGTCCCGAACAGAACCCGGCAGCAGCCACCAGCCCGGCCTTGCGCCCTTGGGCGATGCCGCGCGTGAGCACGTAGATGTTGTCCGGACCGGGTGCCAGGGTCAGCGTCATCGCGGCCAGCAGGAACAGGAACAGATCGGGCATCGTGGGTCTCCCATCAGCCTTCGATCAGGGCGAAGGCATCGCCGATCTCGGCCCCGAACTTGTCGAGGAACATCAACTGCCGCACCAGCTTGCCGGCAGCGGCGTAGTCGCCCGCATCCAGCAGCGCCTCGATGCGCGCGATCTCGGCTTTCTTCTCGGTCAGCAGTTCGGTATTGAGCTGTTCGAGGGCATCGATGTCCTTGCCGGCCTTGGCATCGTCGAGCGTCTCGCGCCATTCCATCTGCTGCATCAGGAAAGCGGGGGCCATGGCGGTATTGGATTCGGTCTGCAGGTCCACGCCGTGCAATTCGCACAGGTAGCGCGCGCGCTTCAACGGGTTCTTCAGCGTCTGGTAGGCCTCGTTGGCCCGTGTGGCCCACTGCATGGCCACGCGCTTTTCGGCATCGCTGGCGTGCGCGAACTTGTCCGGATGCGCCTGGCCCTGCACGCTGTGGAAAGCCTGCTCCAGCGCCTTCTGGTCGATGGCGAAACGTTGCGGCAGCTGGAACAGGTCGAAGTGGTTTTGCATGGCTGAAAAATAAAAAGCCTGTCGGACTGCAACAGGCTTGGCACATCAGGGACGGCGGACGGTGACCAGGTCGGCCCCGCAGGGAGCAATCACGAGGCTGTCACAGGGCTATCACGGTCCGGCTAAGCACTGGGGCCGCCTGCACCACAAAGCCGGTACGACGGCATCGACAAGAAACTGAAAATGCAGGTCAGATGCGGAAGCTTTCGCCGCAGCCACATTCATCCTTGACGTTCGGATTCTGGAACTTGAATCCTTCGTTCAGTCCCTCACGGGCGAAGTCCAGCTCGGTACCATCGATGTAGGGCAAGCTCTTGGGATCGACGAAGACGCGCACGCCATGCGACTCGAAGACGGTGTCTTCGGACGATTGTTCATCCACATACTCCAGCTTGTAGGCCAGGCCGGAACAGCCGGTGGTGCGCACACCCAGGCGCAGGCCGATGCCCTTGCCACGGCGCTCCATGTAGCGGCTGATGTGTTTTGCTGCCTTCTCTGTCAACGTGATTGCCATGATGCTTGCCTTACGAAATCAAAAACGGCCTTGCTGTCCTGCCCGTCAAGCCGCTCAGGCGGCTTGCTGCTGTTCGCCGTGCTTGGCCTTGTAGTCCTGCACGGCAGCCTTGATGGCGTCTTCGGCCAGGATCGAGCAGTGGATCTTCACCGGCGGCAGGGCCAGTTCTTCAGCGATCTGGGTGTTCTTGATGGACAGGGCTTCGTCCAGGGTCTTGCCCTTGACCCATTCGGTCACCAGCGACGACGAAGCGATGGCCGAACCGCAACCATAGGTCTTGAACTTGGCATCCTGGATGACGCCGTCAGCGCCGACCTTGATCTGCAGCTTCATCACGTCGCCGCAGGCCGGCGCGCCGACCATGCCGGTGCCCACGGTGTCGTCGCCCTTTTCGAAGGCGCCGACGTTGCGGGGGTTTTCATAGTGGTCGAGTACTTTTTCGGAATAAGACATGTTCTTTGCTCCCTAGATGATGGTTTCGGCCATCGCCCCTGCCCTGCTGCGGCTGCTGGCGATGGCTGGCAGAATCCTGGTTTAATGGGCCGCCCACTGGATGGTGGACAGGTCCACGCCGTCCTTGTACATGTCCCACAGCGGGGACAGCTCGCGCAGCTTGCCGACCTTGCTCTTGATCAGCTCGATGGTGAAATCGATGTCTTCTTCGGTGGTGAAGCGGCCGATGGTGAAGCGGATCGAGCTGTGCGCCAGTTCGTCGCTGCGGCCAAGGGCACGCAGCACGTAGGACGGCTCCAGGCTGGCCGAGGTGCAGGCCGAACCGGACGAAACGGCGATGTCCTTGATGGCCATGATCAGCGATTCACCTTCGACGTAGTTGAAGCTCACATTCAGGTTGTGCGGCACGCGGTGATCCATGTCGCCGTTGATGTAGGTTTCTTCGATCTCTTGCAGGCCCTTGGCCAGGCGGTCGCGCAGGGCGCGGATGTGCGCCAGTTCGCTGTCCATTTCTTCACGCGCCAGGCGGAAGGCTTCACCCATGCCCACGATCTGGTGGGTAGCCAGGGTGCCCGAACGCAGGCCGCGCTCGTGGCCACCGCCGTGCATCTGCGCTTCGATGCGCACGCGCGGCTTGCGGCGCACATACAGCGCACCGATACCCTTGGGGCCGTAGCTCTTGTGAGCCGAGAAGCTCATCAGATCGACCTTCCAGTTTTCCAGGTCGATCTTGACCTTTCCGGTCGCCTGTGCGGCGTCGCTGTGGAAGATGATGCCCTTGGAGCGGCAGAACTCACCGATTTCCGGCACCGGCTGGATCACGCCGATTTCATTGTTCACCAGCATGACCGATACCAGGATGGTATCCGGACGCACGGCGGCTGCGATCTGCTCGACGGTGACCAGGCCATTGTCCTGGGGCTGCAGGTAGGTGGCTTCGAAGCCCACGCGTTCCAGCTCGCGGAAGGTATCCAGCACCGCCTTGTGCTCGGTCTTGACGGTGATGATGTGCTTGCCCTTGGACTTGTAGAACTGCGCCGCACCCTTGATGGCCAGGTTGTTGCTCTCGGTGGCGCCGGAGGTCCAGATGATCTCGCGCGAATCCGCGTTGACCAGCTTGGCCACTTCTTCACGCGCCTCTTCCACGGCCTTTTCAGCAGTCCAGCCGTACATGTGGCTGCGCGAAGCGGGATTGCCGAACTGCTCGCGCAGGTAGGGAATCATCTTGTCGGCCACGCGCGGATCGACCGGGGTGGTCGCCGAGTAGTCCATGTAGATCGGGAAGTGCGGAGCCTTGATGGTCTCCAGCAGGCTTTTTTCCAGGGGTGCGTTCATAAGGTCCTTGCTCCAAATCAGGCTGCGGCTTGCGGGCGGTGCATCACCACCACGCTCTGCGAGTCGGCGGCACGGTGTTCGGCCGCCTTGGGTTCTTTTTGCTGGTCCACCAGGTCCTGGAGGGATACCGAATCCAGGTACTCGACCATCTTTTCGTTCAGGGTGGACCACAGCTCATGCGTCATGCAGCGTGCGCCGCCCGGATGCGCCGCGCTGTGGCAATTTTCCTTGCCACCGCACTGGGTTGCATCCAGGGGTTCGTCCACCGCGATGATGATGTCGGCGACCGACACGTCAGCCGCCTTGCGGGCGAGATTGTAACCACCGCCGGGCCCCCTCACGGACTCGACGATCTGGTGACGCCGCAACTTGCCGAACAACTGCTCCAGATATGATAAAGAAATTTCCTGGCGCTCGCTGATGGCCGACAGCGTGACGGGGCCCTTGCCCTGGCGCAACGCCAGGTCAATCATCGCAGTCACGGCAAAACGGCCTTTGGTGGTAAGACGCATGAAGTTCGCTCCAGAAACAAATGCACCGGCGGGGCCGGTTACCCTGAATTCCCGAATATTTGAGTCAAGTATAGCAAACCCGAGTAATTCTGTCAGGTACCCTGCCTTTTCCTTCATATCGACTAAAACCCGGCCTGGCGCAAGCCGTCGTCAAATTCACCTGAAACTTGTCTGACCTCTTGCGCAAAGTGCGCTACTCTCACGGCTACGGCTGGTCCTGGCGTCGTGGCGGCTTATCGATCTGGTAAGATGGCGCGACTATGTTCACCCCGCCTGATGCGGACCGATCACAACCATTCACAATCCGGTCTGCCAGCGCTCCCGAGAAATAAAACGATATGGATGTAAGCGATACCCCCAACCCGCTGCTGCGCCCGCGCCGCAAGCCCCAGAGCCTGTCGCAGGAAGTGGTGGCGGCGCTGACCGCAATGATCTCCAACGGCAGCCTCAAGCCCGGCGACAAGCTGCCCACCGAATCCGAGATCATGCAGACCCAGGGCGTCTCGCGCACCGTGGTGCGTGAAGCCATCTCGCGCCTGCAGGCGGCCGGACTGGTGGAAACGCGGCACGGCATCGGCACCTTCGTGCTGGAGGTCAAGAAGGGTTCCAACATCAACATCGACCCGGCCACCATCACCACCATGCGCGACCTGCTGGCGCTACTGGAGCTGCGCATCAGCCTGGAAACCGAAACCGCCGGCCTGGCCGCATCGCGCCGCAGCGATGCCCAGCTGCAGGAAATCCGCGAGGCGCTGGACCTGTTCCACGCCAACCAGAAAAGCGGCGGCGACACCGTGGGCCCGGACTTCCGTTTCCACTTCGCCATCGCCAATGCCACCGGCAACCGTTATTTCATCGAGATCATCAGCCATCTCGGCATGGGGGTGATCCCGCGCAAGCGCATCAATACCGCCGAGCTGGCGCATGACCAGCAGGCCAGCTACCTGGAGCGGGTACAGCGCGAGCACGAAGACATCTATGAGGCCATCGCCCGCGGCGATGCTGAAGCCGCCCGCGCCGCCATGCGCAATCACCTCACCAACAGCCGCGAGCGCCTGCGCCGCGCGCAGCAGGAAGCTGAATCGGGCACCGCCGGCAACGCCTGATCCCGCGCAAGTCCGGCCGGTCCGTGCTGCACGGATCGGCCGCTTCCGTTCTCTCTCGCCCCTCTTCAGCCTCCCCGCCATCCGTCGATCTCCTCGGCCCGGCCGGCCGGGAATCCCGCCCTCCACCCTGCGCAAACCATCACAACAAAGTACTGGCTTTCTGAAATCTTATGTTGTACGATGACTGATATCCTAATTGGATACAAGAAGATCAGAGACAACATTCATCCTATTTGCCTCGTTTTCCAACCCATTCCTAACGGCGTCGAGCGAAACCATGTCCCAGTACACACCCCAAGACCTCAAACAGATCCTCTCTTCCGGCCTGCTGTCGTTCCCGCTGACGGACTTCGATGAGCAAGGCGACTTCCGCCCCAAGACCTACATCGAACGTCTGGAATGGCTGGCGCCCTATGGCGCGAGCGCGCTGTTCGCCGCCGGTGGCACGGGTGAGTTCTTCTCGCTGGTCCCGGGTGAATATTCGGACATCATCCGCACCGCCGTCGACACCTGCCGTGGCAAGGTGCCCATCATCGCCGGCGCCGGCGGCTCCACCCGCGCGGCCATCGCCTACGCCCAGGAAGCCGAGCGCCTGGGTGCCCACGGCATCCTGCTGATGCCCCACTACCTGACCGAAGCCAGCCAGGACGGCATCGCCGCCCACGTGGAAGCGGTCTGCAAGTCGGTCAACTTCGGCGTCATCATCTACAACCGTGCGGTCTGCAAGCTCAATGCCGAGACCCTGCAACGCCTGGCTGACCGCTGCCCCAACCTGATCGGTTTCAAGGACGGCATCGGCGAGATCGAACCGATGGTGCATATCCGCCGCAAGCTGGGTGACCGTTTCACCTACCTGGGCGGCCTGCCGACTGCGGAAGTCTATGCCGCCGCCTACAAGGCGCTGGGCGTGCCGGTGTACTCCTCGGCGGTCTTCAACTTCATCCCCAAGACCGCCGTCGAGTTCTATCAGGCCATCGCCAAGGAAGACCACGACACCGTGGGCAAGCTGATCGACGACTTCTTCCTGCCCTACCTGGCCATCCGCAACCGCAAGGCCGGCTATGCCGTCTCCATCGTCAAGGCCGGTGCCAAGATCGTCGGCCACGATGCCGGCCCGGTGCGTACGCCCCTGACCGACTGCACGCCGGAAGAGCACGAAGAACTGGCTGCATTGATCAAGAAGCTGGGTCCGCAATAAAGACTGTCTGATCTGATCGGCAGTACCCGAGGGAGGGGCCGCAGGCAACTGCGGCCCCTCCCTTTTTGGGCGATATGAAAGAAAGTGCAGACCCTGGCCGAAAAAAAACCTCCGTGGCCTGAGCGACGGAGGTTTTCATGAAGGAAAGCACCAATAATCAGAACTCTTCCCAATCCTGTGCATCGTCCTTGATGCGGCTGCCCGGCGCAGGCGGCGCGGCCTTGGCCGGCTTGGCAGGCGGCAGCTTGGGAGCAGCCTTCGGTGCCGCTGCTGCGGCAGGCGCAGTCTTCAAGGCAGGTGCAGCAGGTGCAGCCGGGGCCGGCGGCGGTGCCATCGGTGCCGGACGCGGCTTGGCCGCCGGGCTGGCCACCTGATGCGCATCGATCTTGAAGATGCTGACCGCGCCGACCAGATTGGTGGCCTGTGCCTGCAGCGATTGGGCCGCAGCGGCTGCTTGCTCCACCAATGCGGCGTTCTGCTGGGTCACTTCATCCATCTGGGTGATGGCGCGGTTGACCTGCTCGATGCCGGTGCTCTGCTCACGGCTGGCTTCGGCGATCTCGCCCACGATGTCGGTGACGCGCTGCACGCTGGTGACGACTTCGCCCATGGTGGCACCGGCTTGTTCGACCAGTTGGCTGCCGGCCTCGACCTTCTCCACCGAGGCATCGATGAGCGACTTGATTTCCTTGGCGGCGGCGGCTGAACGCTGGGCCAGCGAGCGCACTTCGGACGCCACCACGGCAAAGCCGCGGCCCTGCTCACCGGCACGGGCGGCTTCCACAGCGGCGTTGAGCGCCAGGATGTTGGTCTGGAAAGCGATGCCGTCGATCACGCTGATGATGTCCACGATCTTGCGCGAGGATTCATTGATGGCCTGCATGGTATCGACCACCTGCGATACCACTTCCCCGCCCTTGCTGGCGGTGGAGGACGCCGAATGCGCCAGCTGGTTGGCTTGCAGGGCATTGTCGGCATTCTGCTTGACGGTGCCGGTCAGCTGCTCCATGGAGGCCGCGGTTTCTTCCAGCGAGCTGGCCTGCTGCTCGGTGCGCGAGGACAGGTCCATGTTGCCGGCGGCGATTTCCTTGGCGCTGGTGTCGATGCTGTCCGAACTGCTGCGCACGCGCGAGACGGTGGTCAGCAAACCCTGCTGCATGCTTCGGATGGCCGAGAACAGGCGGCCGATTTCATTGTCGCTCTTGACCTCGACCTTGGTGCTCAGATCGCCATTGGCGACCAGGTCCAGCAGGTGCACGGCGCGGTTGAGCGGGGTCAGGACGATGTTGCGCAGCAGGAAATGCACGCCCACGACCAGGAACATGGCCCCGATCAGACCGGCCACCACCAGCCAGACCACCAGGTTGTACTCGCGCTGACGCTCGGCCGTGGCCTTGTCATTGAGCTCCATGGCGCGCTTTTGATAAGCCTCCAGCGCCGTGGAGAAGCGGGCTCCGCCCTTGCTGATGAAATTGTTGTTGAGCTGGGAATAGCCCTGCGCGTCGCCGGCCTTGAGGGTATCCGTGGCCTTTTTCAGAATCTCGTTCAGGGCCTTGGCTGATTCGATCAATTCGGTCTTGGTAGCCGGATCCTGGCCCTCCAGGTCGGGCAGCTTGGCGTATTCATCCAGATACTTCAGGCTGCGGTCATAGGTCATCTGGGCGCTCTTCAAGGCGGACTCGATGACGGCCGCATCGCCCTTCTCCATCAGCGTCGAATAGATGCGCCCATGGGCGGCCCGGGTACGGGTGGTGTCCTTGTAGGCGTCATTGATCAGCAAGGTGCGCTCGGTGATCTCGTGGACATATTCAGTGGACTGGTTGGCTCGGCCCAGTGCAAAGATACCCACGCCAGCCCCTACTACGATCATGCATGAAAACAGCGCAAGCGCGCTCATCAGGCTGAAGCGAACCGTCAGATTTCGCATTCCCTCTCTCCGCTTAATTTTGATACAACAAGTGAAATGAACAACATGGCGCAGACGATACAACACCGCGTCGCGCTTCATATCGGCGGCAAACCAACCAAAACTCCCCCAATTCCCGGTTAGGGCAGTCAGCAAATATCCGTTTTCGCATTGTGCACCGGCAACACCCGCGGCTGGCTGTCCTGGATCAAGCCAGATTCATATGGCGGGGCACAGATGTGAAAAAGCTTGCCGAAATGACATTCGGCAAGCCCGAAAAACAACATATTGAGGTTTTTGAGGGTGAAGCAAAACCCTTCAGGGATCAGCGTACGCCGGGCAAGTCGATGATCTCGACCCAGTTCGGATTGCGTCCGAGGGTGTAGCGGAAGACCGGCGTGAGCGCCCCGCTGTCGCGGTCGATGACATAGCTGGTCAGCCCGGCCTTCTGGCCGACGGCCAGCAGGTAGCGTCCTTGCGGATCGATGTTGAAGCCGCGCGGCTGGGTTTCGGTGGGGATGTTGAGGATGCGGGTGAGCTTGCCGCTGGCCGGGTCCACGCGATAAGCGGTGAGCGTGTTGGAGGCGCGCTCGGTGGCATAAAGAAAACGGCCATCCGGCGTCAGGTGCAAGTCGGCGGCCGCCAGCTGTTCACTGGTCTTGAAGCCTTCCGGCAAGGCCGAGTCGCTGGCCAGCAGGGTCAAGGTGCCGGACTGGCGATCGTAGGCGTAGGTGTTGACAGTGGCGTCCAGCTCATTGGTCGAATAGACGAAACGCTGGTCCGGCGAGAACACGAAATGGCGCGGCCCGGCACCGGCCTTGGTGGCGACCGACGGCGGACTGTTGGGCGTGACCGTGCCGGTGGCCGGGTCGAAACGGTATTGCAGGATCACGTCGCTGCCCAGGTTGCTGGCAAAGACGAAGGCATTGTCAGGAGAAACCTGCACGGAATGCGCGTTCTTCCCGGTCGGGATCACCGCCAGCGGCGGGGCCTGCACGGTACCGTCCGTCCCGATGGCATTGACCGAGATCCTGTTGCCGGAGTAGGACGCGGCCAGCAGGTAGCGCCCGCTGCGGTCGGTGGCAATGCTGGCCATGTTGTCGGCCAGCGGCACCTTGGACAGCGCCTTGAGCTCGCCGCTGGCGGGATCAATGGCATAGCTCACCACCGAATACGGCTGGCCGCGCAACGCGGCATAGAGGAATTTGTGATCGGGACTCAGGGCCAGCGGCATCACGGTGCTGCCGGTATCGACCTTGTCGATCAGGTTGACGCTGCCATCGCCATTGAGCCGGAGCACGTAGATGTCCTGGCTGTCCGCATTGGAGACGTAGGCGACGGTGGCCGCACCGGCATGCGCGGCGGCCAGGCTGAGGGCGGAAGTGGCAATCAAGGTGGCGAAGCGGGAAGAAGGTGAAGAAAGGGAGTTGCTCATGCGGTCTCCTGGCGAATCATCTTGTTGTTGGCATGACGATGGAACAAAAAAGGACCCGCAAGCGGGCCCAAGGAAGGATCAGGTCACGGGTGCCGGATTGAACAGGGTCAGTGCATTGTGCAGCTTCCACTGTTCGGCCCAGGTGCGCTTCTTGCCGCTGGCCACGTCCAGCATCAGCTGGAACAGCTCCCACCCGACCTGCTCGATGGTGGCTTCGCCGCTGGCGATGCGCCCGGCGTTGACATCCATCAGGTCATGCCAGCGCCGCGCCAAGTCATTGCGGGTCGCGACCTTGATGACCGGCACAGCCGCCAGGCCATAGGGTGTACCCCGGCCAGTAGTGAAGATATGAAGATTCATGCCGGCCGCCAGCTGCAAGGTACCGCAGATGAAGTCCGAGGCCGGCGTGGCCGCATAGATCAGGCCCTTCTGCTGAAGCTTGTCGCCCGGCGCGAGCACGCCCGAAATCGGGCTGGAGCCGGATTTGACGATGGAGCCCATGGCCTTCTCGACGATGTTGGCCAAGCCGCCCTTCTTGTTGCCGGGGGTGGTGTTGGCGCTGCGGTCGACGCCGCCTTGCTTGAGGTAATTGTCGTACCAGTCCATCTCGCGGATCATGGCCTGGGCCACTTCCTCGTTGACCGCGCGCGAGGTCAGCTGGTCGATGCCGTCGCGCACTTCGGTCACTTCCGAGAACATCACCGAGGCGCCTGCGCGCACCAGCAGGTCGGTCGCAAAGCCCACTGCCGGGTTGGCCGTCACACCCGAGAAGGCGTCACTGCCGCCGCACTGCACACCCACCACCAGGTCCGAGGCCGGGCAGGTTTCGCGGCGGCGCTTGTCCAGTTCGGTCAGGCGTGCCTCGGCCATCTTCATGATGGAATCGATCATGGAGTTGAAACCGACGTGTTCCGCATCCTGCAGGCAGACCACATAGGGCTCGCCGGCCTTGTGGATGGGGATCATGTTTTCCGGCAGCAGGCGGTTGGGCTGCAGCTTTTCGCAGCCCAGGCTCACCACCATGGCCTGGCCGCCGAAGTTGGGGTTCAGGCTGATGTTGCGCAGCGTACGGATGGGGATGCCGGCGTTGGGCGCATCGATGGCCACGCCGCAGCCATAGGTATGCTCCAGCGCCACCACGTCCTCCACATTGGGATACTTGGGCAGCAGCTCGGCGCGGATGCGCTTGACCGCATGCTCCACCACACCGGCTACGCACTGCACGGTGGTGGTGATGGCCAGCAGGTTGCGGGTGCCCACCGAGCCATCAGCGTTGCGATAGCCCTCGAAGGTATAGCCGTCCAGCGGCGGCTGCGGCGCCGGCTTTTTGGTGGCGATGGGCAGATTGTCGAGACCGCGCGCCGGGGGCATCTGCACCAGCGATTCCTCGATCCAGCTGCCCTTGGGGATGTCACGCACGGCGTAGCCGATGGCCACGTCATAACGCACGATGGCCTCGCCCTGCTTGAGATCGCGCAGTGCGATCTTGTGGCCCTGGGGCACGCGGTCGACCAGCGTCAGGCCATCGGGGAAAACGGTGCCGGCCGGCAGGCCTCCGTCATTGACGACGATGGCGACATTGTCGGTGTCGTTCATCATGATGTAGCGCGGTGTGAATGCCTGGCTGGCGGCGGTATCGGTGCTCATGCTAAGTCCCATGCGACAGAATGCTGCAATTCAAATGAAGGGCGGCCACTGCAACAGCGGCCGCCCGTAAAACGGATCAGGCGTCCTTGAGTTCGACGCGCTTGATTTCCTTGACGATGACAAGATAGCTGATCACGGTCACCAGTGCATTGATGCCCACGAAGACCAGCGCACCGGCAAAGGAACCGGTTTCCTTGACGATGTAGCCGATCACGATCGGGGTCGTGATGCCGGCCACATTGCCGAACATGTTGAAGAGGCCACCGGACAGGCCCACGATCTGCTTGGGCGCGGTATCGGCCACCACCGCCCAGCCCAGCGCGCCCACGCCCTTGCCGAAGAAGGCCAGGGCCATGATGCCCACCACCATCCACTGGGCATCGACGTAATTGCACAGGATCATGGTCATCGACAGCAGCATGCCGCCCACGATGGGGATCTTGCGCGCCCAGGTGACGGACATGCCGCTCTTGATCAGGCGGTCCGAGATCAGGCCGCCGACCACGCCGCCGATGAAGCCGCACACCGCCGGGATCGAGGCCACGAAACCGGCCTTGAGGATGGACATGCCGCGCTCCTGCACCAGGTACACCGGGAACCAGGTCAGGAAGAAATAGGTGATCACGTTGATGCAGTACTGGCCGATGTAGACACCCAGCAGCATGCGGTTGGACAGCAACTGGCGGATGTAGCCCTTGCCCTTGGTGGAGGGGGCTGCGACCTTCTTGTTGTCCATGTCGACCAGGCCGCCGCCGGATTCGATGTGCTCCAGTTCAGCCGGGTTGATGCGCGGATGGTCCTTGGGGCTGTAGATGATCTTGCCCCAGACCATGGCCAGCAGGATGCCGACCACGCCCATGACGGTGAAGACATGGTGCCAGCTGTAGGTGTGCACGATCCAGGCCATCAGCGGGGTGAAGATCACGGCGGCGAAATACTGCGCCGAATTGAAGATGGCCGAGGCGGTACCGCGTTCCTTGGTCGGGAACCAGGCGGCGACGATGCGGCCATTGGCCGGGAAGGACGGCGCTTCGGCCAGGCCCACCATGAAGCGCAGCAGGAACAGCGCGATCACGGCCGCGCCCGTGCTCATCCACGTCACACCGGCCTGCAGGAAGGTGAAGAAAGACCACAGGGCAATGCTCCACATGTAGATCTTCTTGGAACCGAAGCGGTCCAGCAGCCAGCCGCCCGGCAGCTGGGCCAGCACGTAGGCCCAGCTGAAGGCCGAGAAGATGTAGCCCATGGTGACCGGGTCCAGCGACAGCTCGGTCTTCATGGCCGAACCGGCAATGGAAAGCGTGGCGCGGTCAGCGTAGTTGACGGTGGTGACGACGAACAGCAGGAACAGGATCAGGTAGCGGATATGGGTCGGTTTGCCGGCCGCTGCCCCGCTGGGGGTGTTGCTTTGCGCCAATTGGATTCTCCAGGTCTCTCGCCATCCGCTCCGCCTGGCCGGCCCCGAAGCGCCGCCGCGGGAACGCGGGCGGACTGGCATCGGGACTTGCCGGAAGTGTCTCTTGGCGTATTGTTGTGTGTTGGGGTGATTGTTATAAGACGTCATACAACAGCAAGCGCAGTATAACAGGACACGAAACGGACGCAAGCGGTGAATGTGAAGGAATCTGCACTTCAGGCCGCTGGCACGGGGCGACACGGTTGTCTGACATGTCCTTCTGGCGCACTGACGAAGTGGCGCGCGGCAGGTATCATGCGCGCACTCTCCTGCTCTCCCACTATTCTTTACCACCAGATATTCCCATGACCTTCTCATCCTCCGCCTCGCGCGGGTCTTCTGCCTGGCTCAAGCCGCTGCTGTTCATCCTGGTGGCGGCCATCGGCCTCTACTATGTGAAGTGGTCGCCCTACTACCTGAAATCCTTCGTGGCCGCCGACAAGCACAGCATTGGCGGCTCCATCTTGGCCAATGCGCCAACCGCTCCGTGGTCGGCTGCGCTGGAATATGCCACCGTCTACTTCCTGGCCATCTGGAAAGCCGCCGTGCTGGGAGTGCTGCTGGGTTCGCTGGTGCAGGTGCTGGTGCCGCGCGACTGGCTGCTGCGGGTGTTCGGCCGCGCCGGCCTCGGCTCGACCCTGCGTGGCGGCCTGTTCGCCCTGCCCGGCATGATGTGCAGCTGCTGCGCCGCACCGGTGGTGGCGGGCATGCGCCGCCAGCAGGTGTCGGTGGGGGCCGCGCTGGCCTTCTGGATCGCCAACCCGGTGCTCAATCCGGCCACGCTGGTGTTCATGGGCTTCGTGCTGGGCTGGCATTTTGCCGCGCTGCGTTTGGTGGCCGGCGTGCTGCTGGTAGTGGGCGTGTCGCTGATCGCGCAACGTGTGGCGCAGACCGAGACCCTGCCGCAGGCCGCCCTCGATGCGGTGGCCGCCGCCGAATATGAACCGATGGACGATGGCCGTCATTTCCTGGTGCGTTGGGGCAGCAAGCTGTGGCAACTGTTCTGGACCACGGCACCGGTCTACATCGTGGTGGTGCTGGCGCTGGGCGCGGCGCGGGTGTGGCTGTTCCCGCAGGTCGATGCCAGCATGGGCAACAGCCTGCTGTGGATCGTGGCGCTGGCGGTGGTGGGCACGCTCTTCGTGATTCCGACGGCCGCCGAGATCCCCATCGTGCAATCCATGCTCTCGCTGGGCATGGGCGTGGGGCCGGCCGTGGCGTTGCTGATGACCTTGCCCAGCATCAGCCTGCCGTCGCTGCTGATGCTGCGCAAATCCTTCACGCCGCGCGTACTCACGACCGTCACCCTGCTGACCATGCTCATCGGCGTGGTCAGCGGGCTGGTGGCGGTGGTGCTGCTGTAAATTGATTCAGGGCCGATACTGGCGCAGGAAGCCGACCACCTCGGTCTGCTGTCCTGCGAACAGCAGGCGGGAGCGCTTGGACTCCCGCTGGAAGGCATAGATGGGATCGTAGTATTCCGCCAGCAAGGCATCGATCCAGGCACGGTGCAGGTCGACCACGCCGTCTTGCTCCTGGCGCGCCAGCGCCGTTTCCATCATCTGCAGCAGGCGGCGGTAGCGCTGGTCGCCCAGGCGCTTGACCAGCTTGCCTAGCGCTGCCAGCAGATGGGCGCGATAGCGTTCAAACCCGTGGCGCGGATCCAGCGCCACGTATTCCTCGCAGAGGCCACTGACGTAATCGCGCAGGATGCGCTCCACGCGCCCTTCGCGGCTGTCTTCCAGCCACACCATGGGCAGGCTTTGCATGCGCTGGTGCAGGGCCAGCGGCAAGGCACAGGCACCGATCAGGCGGCTCTCGTCTTCCAGCGCAAACCAGTGGTGGCCCTGCGCTTGCAGTTTGATGAGGGCAATGGCCAGACGGTGTTCGAAATCGATGGGCGCAGGCTGCGGGCTGGCGCGCTTGCCGAAACTGGAGCCACGATGATTGGCGTAAGCCTCCAGGTCCAGCGCGTTGTCGAGCTGCAGCAGCACGTCGGTCTTGCCGCAGCCGGTCATGCCGCCCACCACCACGAAGGAACACTCGGCCAAGGCCTGGTCGATGGCTTCCATCAGAAAATGGCGCAGCGCCTTGTAGCCGCCGGCCACGCGCGGATAGGCGATGCCGGCTTCGCTCTTCAACCACTGCTGGGTGATCTGCGAGCGCAAGCCGCCGCGGAAGCAATACAGGCAGCCTTCCGGATGCGCTTTTGCGAACGCCGCCCAGGCCGCAATCCGTTCGTCCTTCACCGCTCCGCTGACCAGTTGATGACCCAGTTCGATGGCGGACTGCTGGCCCTGCTCCTTGTAGCGCAGGCCAACCTGATGACGCTCGCTGTCATTCATCAGCGGCAGGTTCACCGCAGTCGGAAAGGCGCCCTTGCCGAACTCCACCGGCGCCCGCGCATCCAGCATGGGCGTATCGGCGAGGAACAGTTCGCGGCTGGGCTGCAGATCGGCCATCAAAGCACCTCTACGGCGTAACGCTGTCGTTCCACCAGTTCGCCGATGGGGGCCAGTTCCAGTCCGAGGGCGGCGGCAGTGGCCAGGAATTCCGGATTGGCTTCGGGCCGCACCGCCACCAGCAGGCCGCCGCTGGTCTGGGGATCGCACAGCAGATTCTTCTGGGCTTCGCTGAGCGGGCTGATCTTGCTGCCGTAGCTCTCGAAATTGCGCCCGGTGCCGCCCGGCACACAGCCTTCAGCCAGGTAGTAAGGCACGCCCGGCAGGCTGGGCACCAGCGCGTGCTGGATGCGTGCGCTCACGCCGCTGCCTTCGCACATCTCCACCAGATGGCCCAGCAGGCCGAAGCCGGTGACATCGGTCATTGCGGCCACGCCCGCCAGCTTGCCGAAGCGGCTGCCAGGCTGGTTGAGCTGGCACATCCAGTCGCGCGCGGTGCCGATGTCTTCAGGGCGCAGTTTGCCCTTCTTTTCTGCGGTGGTGAGGATGCCGATGCCCAGCGGCTTGGTGAGGTAGAGCAGGCAGCCGGCACTGGCGGTGTCGTTGCGCTTCATGTGGCGCTTCTCGACCACACCGGTCACGGCCAGGCCGAAGATGGGTTCCGGGGCATCGATGGAATGGCCGCCGGCCAGCGGGATGCCAGCCGCATCACAGGCGGCGCGGCCACCGCGCACGACTTCGCGTGCCACTTCCGGCGGCAGCACGTTGACCGGCCAGCCGAGGATGGCGATGGCCATGAGCGGATCGCCGCCCATGGCGTAGATGTCGCTGATGGCATTGGTGGCGGCGATGCGGCCGAAGTCGAAGGGATCATCGACGATGGGCATGAAGAAATCGGTGGTTGATACCACGCCACGCTCTTCATCGATGGCATAGACGGCGGCGTCATCGCGCGATGCATTGCCAACCCAGAGTTTGGGATCGAGATGCTGGGCACCGCTGCCGGCCAGGATGACTTCCAGCACCTGCGGCGAAATCTTGCAGCCGCAACCGGCGCCATGGCTGTATTGGGTCAGACGAATGGGGTCGCTCATGGGAAAGTCCTGGCTGATCGGGGGATGCCGATTCTAGCAGCGATTGCGGCCCCAGGATGACCCTAGGTCACTTCGAGGACAGCCGGGCAATCACAACAGGCGCTCCAGCACCTCAGCACAGCGAATCACTTGCTGGCCGAGATCTTCGGTTACCTCGTCACTGCCTTCATATTCAAAGCCATTGCGAACATCGTGCGCGCGCGCGAGCAAGCGCCAGATGTCGGGGCCGACTTCCAACGTATGAGGCAGGCACTGGAACACCACATAGCGGCTGACGGGCCGGAACCCATGACGCCGCAAGGCCGCCAGCGAGAAAGCATACGCCGCACTGTAGCCGAGCAGGAAGCGGCCGGATAAAGAAAGGCGTGGTGCCGATGCATCTTTGAGCCGATCCCTGCCACTTTGGAGATGGGTATCGATTTCAGTCGCCGAAGGAGGCTCCGACTTCAGTTGACCCAATCTGAGGAGATTTTCAAGCTCATTGCGCCCCATCCTGTGCTCCGATCAATTCGATTTTCGGACCAGCCATCACCGAAACCAGAAAATGATTCCGTGCCGCGATCTTTTTCCGGAATTCAGCGGGACGATACACCGTGAGCGAAATCTTCCTGCCCAGTCTTGCCTCCAGCGCCACCAACTCAGGGTAGAGATCGGCACTGCCAAGGTCATCGGCCAGCACCAGCAAATCAATGTCACTGGCCGCCGTATCCAAGCCCTTGGCAACCGATCCATACAGGAAGGCGCGCTCTATGCGTTCCGAAAAAGGCAGAAGCATAGCCTTGATCGTATCGGCGACGCCAAATGTCTTGCGAACAATGGCACTCAGTTCCGAAAAGATTGGAGAGTCGGGATTGGGCTTGTAGAGCAAGACGCGCCCCACCTCCTCCCGCAGCAAGAGGCCGGCTGCGGTCAACTTGCCCAGTTCGCGCTGAGCCGATGCCGAGCTGATGCCGGTGCTGTTCATCAGTGCGCGCAAGTGCATGCCCTCCGGCCGCAGGAACAGCTGACCGAGAATGGCTTGGGTGGATTTGGAGAACAGGGCGTCGCCGAGGGTGCTCATGCGCTCAATTCTAGCTCAATTGCGCTAAATTTGAGCACAAGCAAGCAGAGGCGATGTCCGCAGGAGCGCCAAAAACAAAAAAGCCCCGCAAGAAACTTGCGAGGCTTTCGTATTCTGGCTCCCCGACCTGTTCACACAACGAACCAGCCGGCCGCAATTTATTCGCATTCCATTGCCACAGAAATTCCACAGTTTGAACGCAGCATGATGAAGATTTTCATGATATCGCGGCAAGGCCCCTCCTCAATCACCCAATACCAGTGCGACATTCCAACGCACAACCCCCGTCCTAAGCACTCTACGAACCGCCCGTTCCGCTTTTTCCAGGCCTCGGCCAAGTCTCCTTCACCTCTTCTTTTAGCTCGCTTTTTATCCATGCCAGGGTCCCCGGTGAATTGGGAAAATAGAGATACTCGGCATGCTTCACGTCCCAATAGCGCTGGTTGATAAAGAACTTCAACCGGCGAATTTCCCACAGAGCAATTCTCATCTCTGGAGACTTGTTTTGCTCCCACAGGCCGCGCAGCTCGGCAGAACTCAGGGGATGCAGGTCGGGTGGAAATTTCGGAGGAAGCTTCATAGGTGAGTAAACTACTGTATTTTTAAACAGTAGTCACCTCCCCCCCTCTTGCTGCTTTTGGCGCACGCGCATGATCTCCTCGGTGCTATTTCAGCCCAGTAATCAATCCGACGAAAGGAACACCATGCCCAAGATGCGCGCCAAGGTGCAGCTCGCCAAAATCGAGCAACACCCCTCCTGCGAAATTCTGCAGTTCAACGCTGTCGCTGCCTCGAAATATCCCGAAGACGGCAGCGACGAAGACAACACCTTCGCAAAGTTTTCGCCCAGCGCGAGATTCTCGATCACTGTGGCGAACCCGGCGCTGATCGGTAGCTTCAAGGTCGGCGAAAAATACTACGTGGACTTCTTCCCTGCCGACTAAACACCGGTGACACGCCCCCCCTCCTTCTGTATTGACGGAGGGGGCACACTGGCTCAATCCCCAGAACTGCATCTGAGCCCAGTGTCCAAACGCAACCAAAATCAAGCCCTCAACGAAGTTACCTTCCAATGTGGCTGCGGTAAATTCAAAGCCGCGCCGGATCGGATCGAGGACGCGCCCGAGGATGAATATCATCCCTGGCGCTATTTCGCTGAATGCCCGCGCTGCGGCAGCGAGAGCACCCAGGCAGCGTGGGAGCGCGCTTTGCTCAAGGCTTGGAGCAATTCCACCGGTCCCAAGACGGCAGCAGGCAAAGCCGCCAGCGCGTCCAATCTTGAGGGCCATCCGACCAAGGAAGAATCCCTGCGCACCCGCTTCAATGCCATGAAGCACGGCGCATCCGCGAAGGTCGCCACCTACTTCCCTGCACGCCCGGGGAAATATGCCCTCTGCAACACATGCGATGTAGACCGCATCTGGTGCCGACAGCAGCCCTGCTGCGTCAAGCAGACGCAGAACTTCATGCTCCACCAGGCAGCTTTCGAGCAACGCAAGCCAGGCGTGCTGCAAGGTATGTATTCAGAGATGCAGGCGGCGGTCTATTCCATCCTGCAGCAGATCATCCTGACGATCATCAACGATGGGGTGAAAGTCGAGCGCCCCGAGTTTCATTTCGATGCGAACGGCACGCTTACACTGGCTCGTTACACCGACGAATATGGCGAGCAACGCACCATCACCGAAATTTCAGCTCACCCGCTCCTCAAGCCTCTGACTGATTTCCTGAGCAAGAACAACCTGACGCTCGCAGACATGGGCATGACCAACAAGGTGGTCGACGAAGAGGATATCTTCCCCGGGCACCTCGGCGGCTCCACCGCTGCACCAGCGATCAGCGTCGACGAATATCAACGCAGGAAGCTGGAGGCCCTGGAAGACCTCCGAAACAAGGTCATGCGGGCGAACGCGTCGACTGCCGCCGATCCCATCCTGCTGGAGCATGAAGCAGAGAATGCCGGTGCCCAGGCACGGGGCGCGGTCGATGTGATCGATGTCCAGGCCGTTGAGAAAAAATGACCGGCCAGCGCGTTTCATCGCGGCAGCGCATCACCGTCTCAAACCGAGCGGAGGTGGAGATTCACCGTTACAAGGATGACCACGCACTGTGGCATAAGCATGTGCATGGCGTGGACTTGGACCCGGTGCAGATCTTGAAACAGATCGAGATGGACGAGCACCGCAACACGGTCGACTATTCCTGCCGCCGCGGTCGGAAGACCTCCGCCAAGGAGATGTATGCACTGAAATTCCTCGCGTGCCACCCCCACCAGGAGGAAGGCATCTTCGCTCCGCGCCAACAGCAGTCTCAAGCGAATCTCCGGTACCACCTGGAGGCGATCGAGCGCTCACCTATTCTCAGCGCCTACATCAACTACAAGAACGGACGTCCCCAGAAGTCCGACACTAAGTACGAATTTTTCAATAAGAGCCGTGCGCAGGCATACGGGATCATGTCCCAGATTGACGGCGATGGCCTCTCGCTCGCGTCCCTCGAAGAGATCGACGATATGCCCGCCGATCGCCTCTACTCTCGCCTCTTCCCAATGCTAGCCGGCACACAGCGCCTCGGCGCTCCTGATGGCACCGTCTTCGAGCCACAGATCCGCATCACCGGCGTATTCAAAGGCGCGGACACCCTCTCCGGCCTTATCGAGTCAGGGGGGTACCACGTGCTCCCGGTCGTCAATGTGTACCTCGCGCTGGAGCTCGGCATTCTCGACCAAGCCTACATTCTGCAGAAGCGCAACGAGATGCCCGGGCCGGAATATATTCGGCAGTACGTATGCCGAAACATTCAGGCCCAGAACCACATATGGGAAAAGTACATCCGCCTGGCCATGGCCATCGGCATGCAGGCACGCCTGGAAATCTCCGGACCTCTTCCAGGGGCACGGTACAAGAAGCGCGGCAAGGTCTCGTTCGGTTATGACCACACCGGCCATGGGGAAAGCCTGACAGCCTCGCGATCTGCGCTGGTCGTCACCGAGGAGCTGGGCAGCTTCATCGTGCCGATCTTTGCCCGTGCGTGGCCAGCAGGCACCGACGATAACGTGATCCGGCGCGAACTGGTCGGCCTATGGCGCTACTTCATGCCGGATCACGCGCTGGGCGATGCATACGGCGTGGGCATGCTGACGTCGGTGAACGATGACCTTTTTCATCAGGGCCTGACCGAGATCGACCGGCGCACGATTGCCGATGGCGAGAGCAATGCGTCCGCCTGGAGGGAATGGGCCTTCGCACCGATCCGCTTTGAAGGTATGACGAAGCACAGCATGGCGTCTGCCCTGCGCGCGATCTTCCACAACAGGCGGGCGGCCATACCCGCATTCGATGAAGAGGGCGAGGACGATGTGAGCAAGGACTGGCGCGACCTCATCCGGCAGCTGGGGAACATCAAGGAGGTAGCTAACCAGACCGGCAGCTACCCCAGCTACAAGCAGGTCGATACAAAAATCGGCGACGACTTCTTCGACGCATTTTGTGCTGCCCTCTGGGGTCATATGACAGCCGGCGCGGCAGAGGTGCAGACCATCATCAGCGGTATCCAACGCACACGCGACGAACTGCTCGGAGTATCGGCCGGAGGAATTCACCTTGGGCGATGAGAGCAAATATCAACCGGGGGATCGTCGCGCGCATTCCCCCTCCGCCGTGCCCACGCCGCCGTCGCCGCTGAGTGGCCGCGATATGGAGCGAGCCAGAGAGACGAAGAGCCTGGTGCATCAGCATATGCCAGAGGCTATACCGATGATCCGCGAGCTGGCCAACCTCGGAATGATCGATGGCTGGCGCTCTGTAACCTTTATCACGAAAGAATAAAATGGGAATTTTTGACGGCTTCGTTCAGTTCTTCCGCGGGAAACTGCCCACAGAGCCTTTGCCTTCCAGCTCAGAAATTGGCATGCGTACCCGGGAGGATGCCCGGTACCGAGATCTCTACAACCAATTCTTCGTCGATCCGGAGCTGCGTGCGGCCATCTTCGACGTCCGTGCCGCTGACCGCATGGACGGCCGCATCAAGAAAATTCACAGCAGAGTGGCCAGGGACATCATCAAGGGCGGGCTGGTGCTGCAGCTTCAAGCGCCCAGTCCAGTCATCTCGCGCGAGTGGAAGGCATTCCTGTCCCGCATTGAGCTGAATCGACCGGAAAAGCTCAAGAGCGATTGCCGGGGCATGATCATGGAGGGAAATCTCCCGCTGCAGGTGGTCATGGACGAGGGGCGTAGGATCCAGCGCCTGATCCGCATGCCTGCGGAGACCATTGTTCCCGTCGTCAATGCGGCCGGGCAATTCGCTGACGTCGCGAAAGCATATCGCCAGCATGATTTGGTCACCGGCCGCCCCTGCGCGGACTTTGCTCTCTGGCAGCTGACGATGGTCCGCTTCGATGCCGACAACTACGACGACATGGGCAGCATGGGCCGCCCTTACCTTGATGCCAATCGCAGTACTTGGTTGAAACTGCGCATGACCGAAGAAGACATGGTCGTGCGCCGGCGCACCCGCGCGCCCTTGCGACTGGCTCACGTTCTGGAGGGTGCCAACCAGACCGAAATGGATCAGTACGAGGCCAAGGTGATGCGTAAGCAGAGCGAGATCACGACCGATTTCTTCATGAACAAGAAAGGGGCAGTGAACGCGATCCAGGGCGATAGCAATCTCGACCAGATCCAAGACGTCGCATTCCTGCTCGACTGCATGTTCTCCGGCACTCCGATCCCCAAGGGGCTGGCCGGCTATACGGAGGGCTTGAACCGGGACATTCTGCAGGACCTGAAGGGCGACTATTTTGACGAAATCGACAGCCTTCAAGACACCATCGCCTTCGCTTACGAGTTCACCTTCAGGCTGCAGCTACTGCTCAAGGGGATCGTGCTGGGCGACGACGAGATCAAAGTGAAGTTCGCAGAACGCCGGACCGAGACGCCGAACCAGGCCGCTGACCGGGCCCTCAAGCTCCAAGCCCTGGGCATTCCTTCCGATATGTTGTGGGAAGAGCTGGGCTTCGATGTTGCCACAGTACGCGCGCGGCGCGACGCCGCACGCGAAGAAGATGATCCATATCCAGATCCTCCAGCTGGGTCCGACCGCCCCACTGTCAGCATCACCCCCGGCAACGGCCCCAAGGGCTCCTCGGCCACATCCATCTCGACGAAATAATGGCACTCACTCCCGACCAGGAAGAAGTCAAGAGCGAGTCCGAGCGATCCCAGGAGGATCTGGTCGCGCTCGACCGGCAGAACCGATCTCAGCTTTTTGCCCTCTACGACCGCGCGATCGGAGAAATGAGAGGCCGCATCATGGCCATTGCGGGCGCGCGAAATTCCATCCAGACGGAGGCATTGGCCGTGCTGATCCAGCAGCTCGACAATGAGCTGCAAAAACTTGCGCAGGCGCGCAACAAAATTCTCGATGACGGAATCGCCGCTGCTGCGGACCTGGGTGCCAGGCCATTCGGTCAGCGTATCGGAGCCAGCGCAGTTTTCGGTGCGAGGAGCGCTGCCATTGAACGGGTCCGCACCTTCCAGGACCCGAGCGGCCTCCGGCTGTCGGACCGTATATGGCGCCTCGATCGCCGCGCTGACGATATCCTTCGAACGCAAGTTCAGGCTGCGGTCGCTCGGGGCGACGGAGCCGCCAAGGCGGCCTTGGAATTTGTTCAGCGGGGAGTCCCTGTCCCGCCCGAGTTGGATATGGCCGCCCGTGCAGCCAGGCCTGAGCAAGTCGCTGAAAGTTTGGCGAGCAGCCTGTCTAGCGGTCCTGGCAATCCTCTCGACAACACCATGCGCGTCCTGCGCACAGAGGTGAACCGGGCTCACACCGTTGCATATCAAGGCGCTGCCGCAGCGGATCTGGACACCATCGGTACCAAATTCATGCTTTCACCGCGCCATCCTCGCGTTGACATCTGCGATATGCACGCGCGCGCCAATCTCTTCGGACTCGGCCCCGGCGTGTATCCACATGGCCGCAGCCCGCTCCCAGCCCATCCCAACACCTTGAGCTTCGAGGTGGTGGTCTATCGCGACGAAGTTTCCGACGAGGATCGGAAAGGAAAACAGACTGTCGTCGATTTCCTGAAGACGGTAGCCAGCAAGGACCGGCAAGGTATTCTCGGCGTCAACAAGAACGAGGCATTCGAGGCGGGAGATCTCCCAGCATCCCAAGTGAGATCGACCTGGCGCGCGGTAAAGAAACGTCTGGAGCGCCAGCAGGAGAAGTAACACCTCCCCCCCTACCGTTGATTTGACCACCCCCTGAAACTATCGCCTGAGTCAAAAAGTTTCGGGTGCGCCGGGTTCCCCCGGGTAAGTCTCCTCCCCACATTGCCGGGGCGGCGCACCACATTTCTACCAGGCGAATCGATGCACAACCCTCGACACATCAAACTGAGTGGCATGGCTGAAGGACCAGTGCGCGTCCTGGCCGATGTATCGGTCAGTGACCGCAACGGGAATCCCTCCTCCTGGATCACCCTCACCCGCACCGGGCACTTCTCCGACCCTCGCTATGGCGAGTTCGACATCACGCACGGCATGCTGATGAAGATGGCGGAGAACTTCAACAACGGGGTGTTCGGGCAGGATGTTTTCATTGATGTCGACCACAAGCCTGGCAACGGCGCCGCAGCGCGCATCCTTGCCGTCCGCATTGAGGGCGATCGCTTCCGTGCTCAGGTCGAATGGACCCCCTACGGCATCGACGCGGTGAAGAACAAGGGCTATCGGTATCTCTCGCTCGAATATCACGAGCAGTGGCGGGACAACGAAAAGCAGCTCAACCATGGGCCGGTCATGCTGGGCGCGGGCCTGACCATCAGGCCAGTCATCAAGGGCCTTGACCCAATCCGCCTATCTGCCGGTACCGATGATGGTATCCCGGTCTTCATCCACCCCGAACTGCACTCAACCCTACTCCAGGAGCAAAAAATGAAGTATGCAGAAATGCTGCGCAAGCTGACCGAGGCCCTGAAGGCACGCAAGCTGGCCGCCCCGGTCATCGACAATCTGGTGGCCACCGCCACCAAGGTCATCGAACTCGCGGCCGACGAAACCGCCGCTCAGGAAATCGTTGATCGCTTCGATGCCGCTGGCCGTGAGCTGGCCGAGCACTCCTCTCAGCCGGTACAGCTCTCCGTCAATATCCCGGAAGGCGTGGCATTGAGCGCTGACGATGTCAGCCGCCTGCTCGCCCAACAACTCGACGAGCGTGAGCGCCAGCGCAGCGCACAGGCCGCTACCATCGCAGCCAACGAGCGCTTGCTCTCCGAGCTGATCACCGCTGACCAGGGCCTGGACGAAGACACCCGTGTTCTGCTGTCCGAACAGAATCGCCCGCTGGTGGCCGGGATGACCGAGGCGCAAGTCCGGCAACTGGCCGCCGTCGCGATCGCCGGTGGCCAGCGCGAAATCGCCGCACGCCGGCTGTCGTCGATGGGTTTCCCGGCAGCCGTCGGCCAAGTGCACCAGCCCAACATCGTGGTCGTCCACGATGACGCCATCCGCCTCTCCGGTCAGTATCGCGAGCGTCTGGCCCAGACTGACCTCCACCGTCAAGGGCGACTGCGCTTGTTGCCGAAAGAGACCACCTTCATCGAGCGCGTGCTGTCCTGCTTCGACCAACTGCACGGCGCCGAAATCGCGACCGAAGCAAAAATCCTCGCCGGCGGCACCGTGAACATGGGTAACACGAACCTGCCGGTGGGCTTCCGCCGCGAGGTGATCCGCGAAGCCCTGTCGGACCTGCGTGTCCTGGAGCTGGTGCAGACGTTGACCGATTTCCAGGCCACGACTACCACCCAGATTCCCTATGAGCTGCGCGACACCTCGGCCATCGTGAACGATGCCATCGTGTTCGAAGGCAAGCCGATCCCGCCGGCTGGCATCGGCCAATACATGGACACGGCTTACATCCTGCCGATGAAGCTGGCCATGGTGATCACCAACGAAGTCGTCCACTTCAGCCAGGCCTCGGCCATCAACTGGGACGCGATGGCGCGCAACATCGAGTCCAACGCCCGGATCCTGCGTGAGCTGGTCTGCCGCCGCATCATGAACCATCTGCAGCGGGCATCGGACAGCTACGCCGCCGTTCCCGTGTCGGCCGAATCGTTTGCCTCGCAGCTGGATGGCACGAAGTCCACCATCAAGACCGCCAACTTCCCGATCGTACGCCAGCATCAGGACCGTGATCTCCAGGGTACCGCGATCGGCAATGCCGAGAATCCGATCACCATTGTGCTGAACGGCACTACCCTCCTGCCCTACGACGGTACCGGTGAGCAGGCTGCGGGCACCTACTACCGCGTGACCAGCTTCAACCTGGGCTATATCCAGTTCGTGAACCAGGCCGGCGCCGCCGTGACTCCCACTGCGACCAGTGCCTGCACGGCATCCTACTCGCGCGCCACGAACGTGATGAAGTTCGACCTGGATGTGCCGGCCGGTGTGACCATGGAAGTTCACCTGAATGGCCTCCTGCGCGCGGTCGGCTCTCGCAAGGCCATGATGTCCGGCCAGCGCTATGTCGAGCCGGACTTCCTGCTGACCTCGCCGGTGCTGCACGACACCATGACCAACGCGGAGCAGTTCACCGCCGCCGGCAAGCGCAACGGCAGCGACACGACCAACGACGGTGACCTGGAGCGCGTGAAGAACATCCCTGCCTTCGGCACCAATGCACCGGGCGTGGACCTGGGCGACGAGCGCATCCTGATCGGCCAACGCGGTCTGCTGGGCTACACCATCGCCAAGCCGTTCGTCACTGGCCAGCCGTTCGAAATGACCGACAGCCAAGGTCGCCCGATCGGCAAGCGCCAGGCCTACGGCGAGGAATACAGCGCCATCAAGGTGCCCAAGCCGGTGGCCAATCGCATGACCTCGGTGCTGGCCTACAGCGCGAGCAACCGCTAATCACGGACAACCCCGCGAGCGTAGCGGCGAAGCCCCCGGCACTGGCCGGGGGCTTTTGAGCAACCAAAGGAGAACAACATGGGTCTGGTCCCGTACACGAACGAATCCGCGAAATTTCAGCACCTGGGCGGCACCACTATCCCGCCGGGCGACACCCGCATGGTGGATGAAACCTTGGTACCGGGCTACGAACCGGCCGCTGACAAGCCAGCTGGCGCCACTGAAGGCGGCGCCTCCAACGACGGCAAGGACGAGCAAGAAAAGCTGCTGGCCGCCATCACTGCGATGCTGGCCCTGAACGTGCCCGATATCCAGGCGAAGCTGCCCGAGCTGAGCGACAAGGAGCTGGACGCCCTGGAGCTGGCCGAATCCGGCAGCGAAGGGAAGAACCGGACCACGCTGCTGCAGGCCATCGCAACTGAAAAGCTCGGCCGGGTGAAGTGAAGCCATGGCTGGAACGATGTCCATCGCCGATCTGCAGGAGGACCTCAAGTTTTCCTTGCGAGATTCCGCTGAGGTCTTCGACGAGGACGATGCCTTTGCACGCCTCCTGCGGACTGCAGCGCTTGCCTTCAACGACGAGCGCCCTCGTACGCTATTCGCCGAGGTGAGCATCCTGATGGGCGTGGACACCTACCCAGCCCCGCCAAATATGTATCGCTACAAGGCCGGCATGTGGGGCCGCAACTGCCGCCTGCAGACCTGGGATCCCGGATGGCCTGGAGCCGCACCCGACTTCGTTGCAATCGAGGAGGACTCGGCGAATGGACCGGTGAAGCTGCTGCGCCTTGACGCCATGCCCACCTATCTGCACCTGCAGGCTTTCGGCTCGACCTTCGGCTTCTACTACCTGGCGAGCCACCATATTGACGAGCAGGCCTCCAAGACGACGATCAGCCCGGGCGATCGCGATCTGCTGATCTTGAGGGCACAGGCGGAGGCCATGCGGGAAATGGTGATGCGCAACATCAAGAAACCGGTGCAGCAGCGCGACGGATTGAACTCGGCGCCGAAGAACATGACGCCCTCCGCGTTCTACGACAAGCTCATGGAAGAATGGACGCGCCGCGTCCGGAGGCTGGCAGCATGACCTCGATCAAGATCGAATTGGACCGGGCTATCCTGGGCCAGGTCCCCGGCAAGCTGTCCAACTTCAGCACGGTACTGGATAAGTTCGTGCAGCGCGCCGCCACGGAGGCTGGAAGGACGATGAAGCTGGAGGCACCCAAGGCCCTCACAACCCTGACCAACAGCGTCGTCGTGGAGCGTGAGGCGAGCGGCAGCTATCTCGTCCGCCCGACAGCGAACTACGCGGCCGCCGTGAACGCTGGGGCGCGCCCGCACAAGCCGCCCCTCATGCCCCTGGTCCTTTGGCTCAAATACACGAAGCGCGTCAGCGATCAGCACGAGCTGCAGCGGCGCGCGCGTGGGCTGCAGCGCGCCATCGCGCGCAATGGAACCCGTGCCAACCCCTTCCTGCAGCGCACTGCCGCTGCTTCCCAATCACGTGCAATGCAACTGATGCGACAAGGCGTTGCGCAGGCCGCCAGTGAGGCATTCTCGACATGAGCAACGTCAGTCCCGAAGACAGCCTTCTCGACAGTTTTGCGGTCTCGCTGGCCAATGCCTGGCCCGACCGGCTGGTCACCCGCGCGTTAAAAGACTTTGCTGATCGGAAGCCCGCGGATCTCAAGAAGGGCATTTTTACCGTCATCGCGGATGGCCTGCCTGCTGGCGATCCCGAATTCCAATTCATGAAGTTCCTGGTCGTGGGTCAGATCGCGGTCGGCGAGAAGGAAGGCGGATCCGCCATTGAGAAAGCTGAACTGAGCATGCACCACCAGGTGCGTACCTTCATTCAGCGCATGCTACGCGGTCCGGAGCTGAAGATCGGCCCGGTCGAGCAGTCTGCCCAGCTGGAACAGCCCTACGGCTGGATCTCGATTGCCATCACTGCCGGCCCGTACGACGCCACCGAACCGCTGACCGAGGACTACCCTCTCGCCGGCCTGACCGACTTCCTTCGCTTCCGCGGGGACATCGACATCGGCCGGCCCCACCAGTCGGGCGAGGTGCAGCGGCAGTGGTTGGAAGAGCCACCGAATTACCTCAACGGCGCGCCCGACGCGCAACTCGATACCGATTTATCTGGGAGCCCCACATGACCATCAAGAAAATCACGCCCGTTGGCGAAAAAATCATCCCCATGCACGACGGTAATGGAGATCTGCCCAAGGAAGGCAAGAACCTGGTGCTGAACAGCTACTGGTACCGCCTGGAGGCCGACAAGGATGTCTCCTTCGATGATCCTGACCCGGATCTGCCCGGCGGCGAAGAGCACCACGCCGAGCAGTAAATATCTGCCGGCCTATCCGCAACCACCAAGGAAACAATCATGACCGACAACGTCAGCTTCCGTGAAATTCAGGACGACCGCCGCGCACCTGGCGTCCTCATCGAAATCGGCACCGACCGAGCCGATACCGGGCTCCCGGCACTGCCGCACCGCATGGTGATCTTCGGCCAGAAGCTGAGCTCTGGCAACGCGACACCGAACGTCGAGACCCAGATCTTCAGCGCCTCCGATGCCCTGGCGCTGGGTGGCCGCGGATCGCTGGTGCACCAGATGGCCATCGAAGTCTTCAAGGGCTACCCTACCGCCAAGGTCACCGTCGTCGTCGCTGCAGACCTCGCAGGCAGCGCTGCGGCCACCGGCACCATCACCGTCTCCGGCACCGCCCTGGAGAGCGGCGTGATTCCGCTGTACGTCGACGGGACACGTGTTCAGATCGGTGTGACCAAGGGGGACACTGCAGCCGTGGTCGCCGGAAATATCGCCACCCAGATCAATGCCAATGGCGACTTGCCCCTCACGGTGCCTGCTTCACCGACCGGCGCGGTGGTCACCATGACCGCCCGGCACAAGGGCGAGACGGGCAACGAGCTGGACGCGCGCGCAGCATTCTATGCGGGTGAAAAGCTGCCGGCCGGCATCGCTCTGGCCTTCAGCGGCATGAGCGGCGGCGTCGGCAACCCCGATGTCGGCCCGCTGCTGGGCGCCATCCGTGGCAAGGATCGCCTGCGACTGGTCTGCCCCTATATCGACTCGGCGAACCTGGCCGCCATCGAGGCGGACTTCGCGGACCGGTACACCGCAGCCAAGCAGCAGGAATCGCACGTCTTCGGCTGCGTCTCCGGCTCCTATGGTACTTACAACACCTTCCTGAACGGCCGGAACAGCCCGCACTCCAGTTTCCTCCCTCGCGAGGGGAACATGCTGGCCCCTTGGCGCCTCGCTGCGCGCGCAGCCGCTCTGGCGGCGAAGCGTGGTGCCAGCGACCCAGCTCGTCCCTACACCGACATGGAGATGACGGGCATTCCTGCCCCTGCCGAGGCTGACCGCTTCGATGAGAACACCAAGGAAACGCTGCTGCGCAACGGTGGCTCCAGCTTCCGCTACGGCGACAACGACGGCACCATGCGCATGGAGATCGTCGCGACCACCTACAAGACCACCAGTGCCGGCGCGCCGACCAAGGCCTATTACAAGCTGCAGAGCAAGTGGGGCGCGGACTATTTCCGCTTCAGCTGGCGCAACATGATCCTGACGAAATTCCCCGACTACAAGCTCGCCAACGATGGGACGAACTATGCAGCGGGTCAGGCCATCGTGACTCCCAAGGTCCTGACCATGCACACGATCGCGCTGCTGCGTGAGCTGGAATTCGCGGGGCAGATCGAGAACGTGGACCAGACCAAGGCCGCGTTGTTGATGCTGCGCTCCAGCTCGAACGTCAACCAGGTCAATGCCGTCGTCTCGCCGGACCTGGTCAACCAGTTCGACATCTTCGCGGCCCGGGTTCTGTTCATCAACTAGCAACACATCTCGGCGTGCGGTGACCACCGTGCGCCCAGCGCATCTTAGGAGATTGAAATGTCGGAAATTCTCTCGCGCCAGAAGATCACGATCGATGGCATCAAATACTCGACCAAGCCGGGCAGCACGCAGGTTGACGTCGGGGGCGAAGACAACGAGCAGGTCGTTGACGAGGAGGGCAACACCCATACCTCGGGCGTCATGAAGGGCGGATCGCTGGAGACCACCATGATTGCCATCGCCGGCCTGAAGCTGCGCACCATCCAGGCCGTGCGCAACGCAACCATCGTGATCGAGGGCAACAACGGCCAGGACTACATCATGCGCAATGCGCGCTGCGGTACCGCGCGCGTGATCGCGCAAGGTGAAGTCAAGGCAACTTTTTACGGTGATGTGGAGGAAGTTTGAAAATGGAAAACACCAACGAGATGACCCTGCAGCGCCAGTTCAAGCACGGCATGATCATCGGCAAGCAAAAGACGAAGCACATGGACTTCGTCGTGCGCGAGGCCAGCACCATGGATATGCTGGAAGCTGAGATGGAGGCGAGCACCAATACCCCTCTTAACTTCAACACCCATATGGCTGCGCGTCAGCTGGTGCGCGTGGGCGACTACGAGGGTCCGTTCACCTTCAATATGATTGCCAAGCTCCACCGCGATGACTGGGCCATCCTGCGCAAGGCCATCCTCGAAGTGAATGAAAAGGGGGAAGACGAGCCAGCGGCGGAGCTGACCGATTAAGGGCTGTCCTGCTGCTGGCTAAGGCTACGGGCTGGTCGGAGGCGGAGATACTTTCGATGCCTCTTCCCCGCCTGCGCTTCTACATCAATACCCTGACCACGAAGAAATCATGAGCAACAAGGAAGACATCTACCTCCGGATCAAGGCCGACGACGCTGATGCCTTCCGTGCCGTTCAGGCCTTCGTGGCCAAGACCGGCAAAGAATTCGACAAGCTTCCCAAGTCGATCGGCGCTGTCGACACCTCGGTCGGCCGGCTGACCAGCCGGGTCGACCAGATGGGCCGCAGCCGCGGGCCGGATGCATTGAACAAGGGCCTCGCCAAGCTGCCCGATGTGGTGAAACGCCTGACAGGCGGTATTGATGCCCTCTCCACAAAGGTCGACAAGCTGGGAAACAGCAACGGCCCCGCGGCCCTCTACAAGGACTTGGCCAAGCTGCCAACCATGGTCCAGCAGCTCGCCGGAAACATCGCCACCTTGTCCGTGAAGGTGGATGACCTGGGCCGCACCACCGGCGCCAAGCAGGTAGGGCGCGATCTCAACGAAGCAAAGAACCAGGCGTCGGCGCTCGCGCGTGCGTTGGATGGGGTGAAAGCAGCCGGCCGCGCCGCAGGTGCCGTAGTCGCCGGCATCGCCGCTGGCAAGATGATCGTCCAGCCCCACATCGATCGCGCGGTCGACTATGACACCCAGCTCAGCCATCTTGCCAACGTGGCACTGGCCGACAAGTCGGTGGCGGAGCGAATCGCTGGCAAGAAGGAGCTGGATGCGACCATCATCAGCGCCTTGCGCTATGGCGGCGGCACTCGTGAGCAAGGGGTCGAGACCCTATCCCGGATTCTGGGCTCGGGCGTCATCAGCGACAGCGATGCCAAGACCATGCTGCCGGCCGTCATGCGCGGCGCCACCGCGTCCGGCGCGACGCCGGAACAGATCGCCGATATCGGCATCCGCTCCATGCAGAACTTTGGCTTCAAAGCCGAGCAGCTACCCCGCGTTCTCGACATGGCTATCAAGTCTGGGAACCTCGGCGGCTTCGAGCTGAAGGACATGGCCAAGTGGCTTCCGGCACAGATGGCCGAAGCTGCCACCCTGGGCATGAAAGGTGAGCGAGGCCTGGCGCAGCTCCTCGCCCTCAACCAAGCAGCGATCACCACCGCTGGCAGCACCGATGCCGCTGGCAACAACGTGGTGAACCTGCTCTCCAAAATCAACAGCAGCGACACCCAGAACGACTTCAAGAAGCAAGGCATCAACCTGACCGGCAGCTTACAGGCTGCGGCCGGCAAGGGCATTGATCCCATCACCGCCTTTAGCATGCTGGTCGACAAGGTGATGTCCAAGGACAAGAACTATCTGGCGCTGGAGCAGCGACGGCGCACGACGACCAACGCCGGCGAGCAGGCCGACATCCTGGAGAAGCAGCTCCAGCTCGCGGAGGGCACGGCTATCGGCAAGGTCCTGCAGGACAGACAGGCGCGCAGCGCGTTCTTGGGGTACAAGAAGCAGGTCGATTCCTTCAAGACCCAGGTGGACGCTACGGTGAACGGTGGTGCCGACGGCACCACGGCGGGGAACTTCGCAGTGATCAGCAGCGGCTCGGGCTTCAAGAGGTCGCAGGCGGAGAATGAGACGCTCAATGCGCAGAATACGGCGCTGCAGAAGCTACTCCCTGCTTTGGACCGGTACTGGGAGGGGCTGACGAAGACTGCGCAGGAACACCCTGTGCTGACGGCGGCGATGGAGGGCGGAAAGATTGCGGTCTCTACCTTGGCGGCAAGCGCAGGTGCGGCGGCGGCCGTGCTGGCCCTCCTGGGCAGGAATGCCAGCGCAGCCGCCGGTGTGGCCACCGCG